>LULK01000089.1_pt1 | contig 45677 bp, 52 predicted proteins | sample 728181 | NCBI WGS metagenome assembly LULK01 (sample SAMN03860291, study PRJNA289734) | marine metagenome | biome: seawater column; feature: ocean; material: water; isolation source: Red Sea water column Station 169 - depth 10m | place: Saudi Arabia: Red Sea | collected 2011-10-15 | depth 10 m | reverse complement strand
GCTCTCATCTGTAAGCGAAACATCAGAGGCTGTTCCGTCTGCCCCTATAGTAAACCCGTCCGCCCCTATAGCCGTAAACACTATGTTGTCCCCAGCAGTAATATCTACCGTGTCGTCAACTGTGGGCTGGGACATCGTCAACCTAACGACGGTTTGATCGCCCTCAGAATCTGACGCTTGGAGAGTTTGGTCGTCAACAACAAAGTCTACGTCATTCGTAGCATCCTGATATGTGACGGTTATTCCCGTCTGATCCCCAGAGTTAGTGCTGTCTATTAGCCCACCAGCATAATCCTCTACTTCTTCCTGGGTAAGCGTAGTATTTGAAAGCGTATTAGTAAGAGTGATAGTATCACCGCTCCTAGAGATGCTCATATTAGTCCCAGCTTCGATCACAACATCATCGCTGTTGGTCCCGTCAGAGATTCTTATCTTCTCCTGAGCATCAACATCTCCGTCCGCAGTTGTAATAGTTATCAGATCTGCACCTACAGATCCATCCTCAAGAAGTACTTTCTTCCATGCAGTGTCATCACCAAAGTAAATGTTACCGCTTGTATCAGCGTACAGTCCTCCCTCGATAACGCTTGGTGTAGCTTGATTTTTAATCTTAACAGCACCATCTAGGTTTATATAGCCAGTGCCGTTTGCTACTATGTTTATGTTCTGATTGGCGGAGTCAGTCGTTATGCTGTGCGTCTGAACATCTAGGTCACCCCCAAGATGAGGAGTAGTGTCTTCCTGAACAGAAGCAAGCCTATCGGCCCAAGTAGTGTCGTAGTTAGCTCCACTCGCCTTTACAAGCGACTGACCAGTTGTTCCTCCAGCAGCGACACCCTGACCTGGGGTTCCAGCGGAGCCAAGGTTTATCGTACCGTTAATGACTCTCTGAGCTGGCGCAGTAATACTAATCGTATTTACCTGCGGGGCCGAGATTGATATAGTACTGGCCTGAGTAGATGATACGATTATGGAACTCATTATATTGTTACATCTTCTACTATGGTGAACAAACCATGGAGCCAAGTTCTAACAGCGGTGCCGTCATTTGTCTGAAGATCGTACACGTATGTACCTGAGCTCCAAAGCGCAGCGTGAGCAGCGGTAATGTCAATCTTGAGCTCCTCCCCGTCTACAGTAAAGTTGGATGCGGTAGTTGCGTAAGTAGTAGTCCCGTTAGTTGGACCTCCTGTACCAGTATCAGAATCTCTGATCTCCATCTCCCACTCATTGGCAGGATAGTCATCGGTGAGAGTCTCGTTGAAGTCTATAGTGAGGCTAAACGTATCACCCTTTCTACAGGTGATGTCAAGTCTTGATGATCTATCTAGATTAACTGCTGCCATAATTATTGTTGTCCTAGAATGTTGTCTATTGCTTTGTCTATATCTGGGGTCTCTCCTTCCTTAGGAGCCCCCTTGAGTTCTCCCCTGGCGCCCTGACGCTGAGAGATAAGCTTGCTCTGCTGGACGGCTTGCTTCTTGATTCTATCGTCTTTACGATCCTCCTTAAGCACCTCCAGCTTTTCTCTAAACTCCTGCTCCTCAGTTCTAAATCCGAGAGTAGCCTGAGCTCTAATAAGTTCGATCTCTCTTCTAAGCTGGTGCAACGCTGTGGCTGTATGAACTTCATACTCAGCCTTCAGCTTTATCTCTGCTGCCTTGAGCTGCGCCTCCAGCTGCATCTCTTGCTGCCTTCCCTGTGAGGCGGCTTGCGCAGCTTGAGCTTGGGCCTGAGCCTGCATCTGAGAGTTCTGCTGAGCCATCTGCTGATTGGATTGCAAACGCTTCTTGCGTCTAACCACGAGAAGTCTTTCAGCTTGATTTACGTCCTTGAGGTTTCTGATTGCAATGGCGTCTTCAAGGTCCAACTCCTTCTGAGACAAAGCCATCTGGATATTCTGCTCAAGAAGCATCTTCTCGCTCTCCTCCATATTCTTAACTACCTGGACGCCGAAGTTGTACAGCATAAGGTTTTTGAAAGAAGAGAGAACCTTCATGTTCTCTTCCCCTATGGCATTTTCATAGATGTGATACAAGACAGACTCGGGGTGTATCACCTGAAGGCACTTGACAATGTCAGAGCAAACCTTCTTGAACAAAACCATAGAGGCATTCGTGATGTCGTAGATAGCGTTGTTGCCTGCAGCAATAGCTTGTTCGCGAACACCGACCAAAGCATCACCCTTAGGTGAGCTAGCATCCATAGCTTCGTTAATACCCGTAGTGTCTCTTATCAGCCTCAGGTAGTGATTGTAAAGTCCAATCAACTCGTTGATATTCCTGATGCTATTTCCGATTTCTCTAATCGGTGGATTCTGGAATCCTCCGTCTGGGTTTTTACTTCTGTAGTAGAAGACACCTGTCTGCTCGTAGATATCGTGAAGTTCAAGCGGCTGAAGCTCACCACCCTTACCTACCTGAACGTTCTCCAGGCCTTCAATGTCGATGATCAATCCATCTGGCTTAGCCTTGGCTACGGCCTGTTGGATTTTGAGGTGCGTCAGTTGAAGCTGATCGGCAAAACCAACACAGCTATCAACCAACGACTTTGGCATCATATTCTGAAGATTAGTAGCAACAACAGAGTATGACATGTTCACACGCGAGAGATCGTGGATGTTTTTAGGCATATTAGTCTTCATGCCGTAATCAAACAAGTAGTCATCACATCCCATGATGTAGCAACCACCATATACCGTAGCGTTCTCAACCTTCTTTACTTCTCTCTCAAAAATAGAGTTCTTTGGCTTCTTGTATGAGCTGCCCTTGTAGTAAAGATTCTTATTCCCGTACTTATTCTCTTTGTCCTCGAAGTACATCGTGTCTACAGAGATGAACTCAAAACTGAGAACATCAACCATAAACTCGTCGTACCCGTAAACATTTTTGTTTGAGTACTGATCGTAAGAACTTTGAGTGATTTTTGAGGAATCGTAGCCATACTTCTTAGAAGCCTTACCAGCGATCTTTTCGTAATCTTCGTCAGTAAACTGATCACCAGCTCTGCGCTTAAGCTCCTGAATAGAGATTCGCTCTATGTGCCCAGCGTATACGATATCCCCAAAGTTGGGGTCTTCTGTGTAGCTATGAATAAAGTTTGCTGGATCGACGTAGTCTGTACGAATCCCCTGAGAAGGATCGTTGCTTCTTTTAATCACAGACATACCAAGAGTGGCTATGTCGTTGACGCAGCGCCTATAAACAGAGTCAGCAAAATCATTCCACTTAAGGGTCATGTTGGTAGCAACCTGAGCGGCAACCTCTCCAGAAGTCTTAAGGTTAGTGTCAATAAAAATCTCTGCCTCCTCTAGTGTGTCTGGAGTATCCTTCGTCCCCATGTCTTTGCCGAGCATCTGTTCGATCTGCTTCAGACCTGGCTTACTTTGAACCTTCATCTCAACCTTGCGTCTTTCTCTGTCTTTTTCTGCAGAAGAAAGAGGGTCTACAGCTTCAAGGTTAGGATATGGCTCGCGAGAGAGTATCTTGTTGACTACAATTCTGACGAACTTAGGAAGGATAGGGACTGGGGTGAAGTCCAAGTTCAGCATGCTTCCATCCGAGTTGCTCGGATCAAGGCTGTTCAAAAGTTGCTTATATATAGACGTATCCTGAGTTCCGTTAGCGTAGGCTCGGTTCCTGTCAAATACCCTACGTCTCTTTCTGTAGAGTGAGTTGCTTTCCTCGATCTTACCCCACTGATCTTGGATAGCTTTAGCGTATCTCAGCCCGTATTCCTTCTCCTCCTTTTTCTCACGAGGGAGTAGGGGGTCAGGAAAGCCGCTACGCTTTTTTCCTTGGTTATCGTACATCTATAGTATCTCTGCAGTTATACTTCCATGCAAATATAGTAAATTCAAGAGTGCCAGGATTTTGCCTTGTACCTTCTAAAGAATTTCTTTTCGTCGAAGTTAGTCTTCTTCTTTTCTTTCTTAAACTTTTGAGCAGCCAAAAGAGCGAGACCAGAACTGATTGTCAAGTCAAACTTTGTCCGATCTGATATCTTGTACCCAATCCAATCCTCTAGCGTTCTGTCAAAATACATCTTACCGAACTCATCCGTCTCTGGGTTGATACCCACATGGCTATGTATGTATGCTTCGATTGCCTGAGCATGAGCGTGGATGACATCCTGAGAGTTAGAAGGTATACCCTTGGTTCTAACTTTAGTGGTAGAGTTTGGAGCCTTAAGGTGCTCGGGCCTATCCATTAGATAGCCATCGTAACCTCTTGACTCAAAGTACCTTACGATACCGTACTTATTGTTTTCTACGAGCAAAGGGTACCCATAAAAGAAAGCAGCCATAAGCACGTCTTCATAGAAGATCTTAGCTAGGTCTGGACGTGAAGCATACTCCACCACAAACATATTAGACGGGTGGTTCATACTAAATTTGTTATACAGGTGCAGAGCTCCTTTCGAACCTCTGCCGTCGAGCACAGCGTCGAGATCATAGGAGTCAACACCGCCGCAACCCAGGTCGCTGTTAGGCGCAACCTTCTTGCCTCTGTCTGTAGCGGTCTTGTTTCTTAGCTCTTTAGGCGGCATCCAGGAGATCCTGAATCTTCCGTTTGGATCTGGAGAGAACACTACTTCCTTGTCCATCTCCTTCCACATGAAGTTGCCCCTAACCACGGGATTGGGGTACATGTCTTGGTTGAATTCTATCTGCTGATAGATCTTACCGATGTTGAAGATGCTGCCCTCTACACTATCTCTAAATGCTTCGTCTTCGGTAAAGGGGAACTGCCTAACAACCTCATTGAGCTCAGAGGCATCAGACTTAAGAGACTGACGCTCATTCTTTAGGTATGTCTTCGACCCTTGCTCAATAAGATCACCGTCAATACCGTCCACAGAACTGCCAGGATCATCAACGACTGGCTGTCCGTATTTGTCAAAAAATCCTTCAAGTGCTTCATAGGCGGGCACAAAGATACGGTAAAGACCAGTCTTGGTTCTACCGTTTGCGTTACGTTCGTTAGGGTTGCTATCCTCCCACAGATTGCGGTACTCCTTACCACCCTTGTCCATGGGATTTACAGTACTACCCACCAGAGCCTTTCCCACAACCTTACGACCCACGATAAGGCACGTACGCTCAATGCGCCAAGCCTCGCGAATATCGACAGGCTTCTCCCACTTGCCTGCCTCATCAAGGTATAGCATGTGAAGCTTCTCACCGTCGTATGCGTTGTTAGTGGTGTTCTTCCAGTTTATGACCGTATTAAGAGCGTCCCCCTTCGTCGCAGTCTTATTCTTCTTCGTGATTCTCTTACTCGGCTCGCGAAAAGCCAGCTCCATGCGCGGATTGGTCGTTCCATCTTGAATAGGTTTAAAGAAGAAGGGGTACGACTTGAAAATCGGAACAACCTTCTTCATGAATATATTCTCCTGGGAGTCCTTACCCGTCTTGGACTGTATCCCTAGGAGCTTGTCTTTAACTTGCGTAGCTTCGTCCACAAGTACAGAGCTGCAGATATTAGTATAGCCAGAACGCCTACACTTAGTATATAGCTGACCGAGACAACGGGGATCAGCTTCGCACGCAGCCATGTGGAGAAAGATCTCACGCTGGAAGGCAAGATAGTAAGGAAATCCGATATCAATTTTCGACCACTGGAGAAGCATGTAATGTCGCCCTGTGATATACGTAGGGACGCCATTGTTGTAAAACCAAACACCGTTACGCCTGCGGTCAAACTCTTTTTCGATGAAAGGAGAAAACTTCTTTCGAAACTCGGCAGGCTTCTCGAACCACTCATCCATACTTGTAATCCTCTGCAGCTCCTGAGGCATAGGTGTCCTCTTCCACATTTGCAGATGCTTTGGTTTGTCATGGAAGAGTATCTCCGATCGCTTCGGTTTCTTTGGAAGAACAACGAGTACCCCGTGTAGTTCGAGTACTTCTCCCTCTGTACCGTTAGGGTCGATCTTAATCCCCTTATCGTCATAGCCATCTATGTCGAGTAGCACACTCAAAACACCCTTCCGTGACTGTCACGCTTAAATGATGGTACTCCAGACTTGGGGTCTTTGAGCTTCATGTACTTACCGCACGGACACTTGATGTCGTGATACGCACCGTCATCGCCGAATCTAATAGAGACTCCGCTCTTGCTTTCTTCATGCTTCTTATCGCATTCACAAATGTAATCAGCCATAGTTATCTTCCTTGAGATGAATAAGGTTTCTTGTAATTCTTAGAGTTCTTGTTTTTAGACTGCTTAGTCTTAGCGTGAACTCCCTTTCGTCTAACGCTCTTAGACTTGTAGGTTGATACTTGAACTTTAGCCATGATATTTAATTTAGTACGCCCGACAGGATTCGAACCTGTGACCGTCTGCTTAGAAGGCAGATGCTCTATCCAGCTGAGCTACGAGCGCATAGTTGGGGCGGCGGGACTTGAACCCGCGACTTCCTGTGTATAAGACAGACGCTCTAACCAACTGAACTACGCCCCAGTTTGATTGCCCCATTTGCGTAGGGGGCCGCCTGACGATAACCAACTTTACTCTTCGTTCCAGGATTCCTCCCAGAAGTAGTGTTGTCCGTCGTTTCCGTTTTGACCTATGATATTCATTCTTTCATTTAAGTATACTTCATCTTGCCACCAAGCAAATTTACTTTGAGAATCTTTCTGCGAAGCCTCCTGAGTAATCTTTTTCTTCTTCGATTTTTCCATTTTCGCTTAGTTCTTTGACCATTTGTTCGAGCTTCTGTCGCTCTATGATTAGTTCTTTGCAATCCACTGCCGTCTGCTTTACGGCCTGCAGCTCTGCCTTTCTAGCTGATCCACCAGCCTCTGGGTCTACTGGCTTCTTCACCTCCTCTATCATGTTGTTTATGGCTACAGCCATACTGTCCATGAGTTTGACAGAAGCTTCCAGTGTGGTGAATTTAGTCTTCTTCGACATAGAGATAATCATCTAATCGGGTTCTGAAATACTCTTTGCCGTCAATGTTAATCCTGTAGTCTCTGTTTACAGGTATACCTACCACGTCGCCAACCTTGACGCCAATCTCCTCAATCCGAGAAGACGGAAAAGCGACACGACCTTTTGTAATCTTCTCCTCCTTAAGTTTGACAATTTCGATGGCATCTGATTCTGGTTTCTTTTCTTCTTTGACTTCCTCAAGCAAGGTCCAGTTGGAAAGCATGTGTATCTTTCCATCTGAGTCTTTGTACGCGATGGCTTGACTGTTTACGGCTTGCTCTGGGTGATAATGAACAAGATAGTGATCCTCCACACCAGTAAGAGGTTGACCCTCATTAACCACTACTAGGTGATGGAAGTACAGCGTATCTCCTGGTTGAGCCCCAGTGTCGTATTTAGCTGGTACAGATACTATAGGTCCCTCTGTTACGCGATGCTGAAACTCGTTGTACTTATTGTCTACATACAACTCAAGCCCACTATCGAGCACCATGGTATCGTTGAGCGTCTTTTTCAGCTCAACAACAAACTTCTCTAAGCTTCTCATTAAAAGTTCAAATCAAATTCCAGGATGCAAGGTACGTCATCTACCGCTTTCCACAAAAGGGTACCCTCATCTGTTTCGATATAAACCAAGTATCTGCGCTTGTTGAACTTCACAAACGCCCTTTCATCTTCAAGTATAGCTGACACCTTCCCTGCGCCAGCACGCATACCTATGTAGTACGCCATAGCATCCTTAGGATCTCTCCCAATGATGATCTTCCTAATAAGTCCTTCGTCCATTTTAATTAGTTTAATGAGATACCAAGACCGTTGAGTAGATCGTCTAGATCTGGATCTTGGTTATCGTAAGCTTCGTCCATGATGTCTTTAATCACTTCGAGCTCTTGTTTGTTTTCTACATTGAAGCTGTACATAGATCGCATGTTGACGTGACCAAACTCTTCATTCCTCTTGGCTAAGTCTTCCATCTCCCCTTCGTCAATGACGCCAACAAAGATGGCTGCCATAACTCTATGAGCCATGTCGCTACCCTCTACCAGCTCCTCTATCTGCTTTATCAAGTGATAGACTTCAGCAATGAATTTTATGTCTTTGTGCTCCATGGGATCTATCTTTGTAGTAAAGATACACAATTAAATCATGCCTAAATCTAAAGTTAGAAAGTCTAGGAAGTTTAGGGAATTCTCTAAGTTGGATGATAGGTACCTCAGAAGGAACTATCTGAAGTATTACAGGACAGCTCGTCTAGACTTCTGCGACAATCACGAGATATCTGGTAGCCACTTAGACTTCTTGGTGTGGGCCTACGATTTGGAATTCTTCACCATGGATCACGCGGCCTTGGATTACGAGATATCAAAAAGAAAGATAGGGGACAGGATCATATACCCCCTTACAAGAGAGGGGTATGTGTACAAGCATTTCAACAGACTCACCCCTAGCAATACTGCTGACGATCATTTGTTTCGAGAAGAGACCAAGATGAACTATAGAGTAAGGTATGCTATAACGCAAAAAGCCCGCATGTTAGTGCAGGCTTTTTACAGACATCTAGAAGAGTATTAAGGTTCAGGGTCAATGGTAGGGAACGAAACCTTTATGTTCTTAAAGTAAATCTTATCGCCTGCATTAGGGAGATCGTTTGCGACGGCAATACCCAGGTAAATGATGTCGGTAGAAGCATCATCAAGGGTTATTGTTACTGATTTGCTAATCCACTCGTTTATTGTAATGCCTGTAGCACTTGCGATGTCAGTAAAGCCACCCACTCCAATGGTAATGCCTGTCGGAGGAACTGGTGGGTCAGTACTGTCCTCATAAAAAACGTCGAAATCAACAGTTATCTCTCTCTGCAGTGTCGTGTTCTTGTCGATCTTACTACCGTGTTGATCAACTCTGCTATCCAATGTTTTCTTGATGTAGCCCGAACCAACCTCATCATCCGACCAAGACCATTCAAGAAGATCGTCAAATCCATGTGCCGTAACACCAGCAGCAAGTGCGCTATCAGGAGCTAGGTGAGTAGACCATCCATCAACTGTAGACGAGAAGTCGCTTTCGTATGTTATGGTCTTTACAGATGGATTTGGTATCTGAAGACCAAGGTCTTGCGTTGAGATAGCAACTCTTAGGTTTCTGATATAAAAGGTACCTCCATCTACAGGGTAGTCGCTGCTCAATGGGAACTCGATTCTAATATCGCCGTTTGAAACAACCGTGTTGATGGGGCTCCATCTCTTACCTGTGCCATCATCAGATCTAGAGCCGCACTCTCGAACGTGCTCGTCTTGATCCACCTCTGTAGTAACTCCGTCAATATCTCTATTAAAGCTACTTCCGCCAGTGTTGCAGTGAATCCTAACAGTGGTTCCAGCATCACCATCAAATCCATCCACGAGATAAACGTCAAAAGCAACAGCTATGAAGTATCCCGTGTCGTTATCATAATCCTGAATGAAGGTGTCACTACCGCCTACGAAGTTGTTAAATAAAACTCCAGACAAGGAAGCCTGATCTGCACCGCTAAACACACCCTTCAACCAGTCGTCATAAACAGAGCCTGGTGCTGTCTCTCCATAAGTAAGAGTGAGTGTCCCTTCGTCTACAGAGTATGGCTCGGCAGTATCAAGTCCATTCGAGAAATCAGACTGCCTAAAATATATAATTGGGTTTTCTTCTGCAGGGTAAGACTGCCTAGTTACTCCTAATCCTAATCCTAACATATCAAAGTGATTTACCAAACATTACTTCGTAATAAACTTTTCCCTTATCGTCACGACGAGCGCGGAGACACCTCTTACGATTAACGCCATCATAAACGAAACTGACGTGAATCCAATCAGGATTGTCGTCATCACCAAATTCCCAAATGAGCTGATCAAACTCAACATTGTCGCGTAGCCAGTTGAAGATCTGACTGTTTGTGCAACGTCCGAAAACGTCTCCGTCCAGATCAAGCGCTCGGCCCTCCATGTGCTGGCTTCTCTTCGAACCACCGATAGCACGGTTGAGCTCAGGTCCACGATAGCCTGACGACACGTATATAGGGCACCCGAAAGAATCCCTAAGAGGTTGAAATACATGTTCTGCAGTCGCCTTGAGATTTTGGATGGTCCACTCATCGTCTGGTGTATTGTCTATGCCGAGTCTTTTAGCGGTGATGCTTTTTGTTACTTCGGCGAGTGATAGATTTTTTGACAGCTTCATTGTTGAGTCGTCTCTTTTCATTCTCCGTGGGGGAGTCGAGTCTTTTTTTCTTTGGGTTGAAGTAAAACTTCCTCATCCGATTAAGGAATTTTCACAGTCAGAAATTTGGACGATATTGAAAAGTTTCCATATAATGAGATCAGCGATACAGCTCAAAGTTACGAAATTCAATTTTAAACCCTTAATACCTATACCCATGAAGTTCACCATTGCAGCAGCAGCCCTCGTAACAGTAGGACTCCTTTTTATGGACACACCGCAACGACAAAACACACGATGTGTTGACAATATGAATAACGCTCAATTAGAAGAAACCATCATGCTTATCAAGCACCTACAATCTCCGCTACCATTTGAACGATAATAAAAGAGGCCCTTCGGGGCCTCTTTTTTTTATCTGAATCTGAGGACTTTACCTCCAGATGCGTAGTTCTTCATTTTGCCTCCGTACTCAAACAAGTCATTATAGCCTGTCCCATCAGCAAACTTTCTACCTCTCTGCATAAACAGTCTTTCCTGTTCTTTGACGATTTTGGCAACCGCAGGCTGATCTGTGTACATCTTTTTGTCTCTAGACTTAAGGTACTTCTTGTACAGATCCTCATGAGATATTCTCTCTGGCTTATCGGTCTCTCCTGTATCACCACCGTTCTCGTAAGACCTCATCTTACCTCCGTAAGCATACTCACCCTTTACGCCTCGGCCCTTAAGGATGTCTGCCATGGTAATCTTTCCGTCCTTATTCAAGTCTGGGAAGCTTCCTCCGTCGCTGTACTTAATAACACGACCACCCGCTCCAAACTCTCTAGTGACTGCGTTCACCCTCCTGTCCATCTCAGTCTGATTCGCGAAAGGACCAGTAGCCACCTGAGCCTCCCCTCCAGTATAGTCTGAAGGATTAACTGTGTCAAAGCCGAGATCAAAACGAGGCAATCCGCCACCACCGTTATCCTCTTCCTCTTCCTTGACGATAACTTCATCTTCCTCTTCTTTCTTTACGATGATTTCTTGAGGGGGTATAATTTGACCTGTAATCTTTTGCTGTGGGATTTCTGTTCTTCTGGGGTCGATTGGATCAATCGGGTCAGTCTTTTTAGTTTCTGGGTCCCCAGTAAAAGATTCAGCGTTAGGTCTTGTTGATACTTCGTCGTCAAAATTAAACCTTTCAGGGCGGAAGTTCATCCTACCTTCCCCTTTCCAGTTTCCTTTTTTGTCAAAACTCTTAGAGTACTTCTCTCTGAACTGAACTGCTGAAGGCAGCAAATACTGATTGTCGGATCGGTCAACCTCTGAAACTCCTGTGCCCTGATCGAAAGATTCATTATCCGAAAAAGCAGCAGGATGAAGGGCTCCGCCCGATATAGCGGAAGACATCATCTTTGAATCGTCTGAGGTATACCCTCTCGACGTCATTGACTTGTCTACGTTATCGACATTAATGTAGCCTTTTGAAATTTCAAAGCCAAAGTTTTCCAGAGAGTTGGTCAATCTATTAGCTTCGTTAGAGTCTAGACCAGCCTGACTTTTAAGGAGCCTTCTAAAAACATCGCCGCCCACATCGCCATATTTATCGCCTTTATTACCAAGCAAGACGTGAGCAGGGACATTGCCCTCCCTAATGTCTGACAAGCCATACCCTTTAGACTTAATTTCATCTCTCATCGCCTCAGCCCAGCCCTCGCCGTCCTCCAACGCCTTCTCAAATTCCTGACCAAACACATTAAGTGCAGGTTTGGCTCGCTCATCCAGCATCCTTATTGACTCAGAAAAAGGACCGTCTCCCAGACCGTCGCTTCCTCCGTTCTTGCCGCCTTCATCATAGGCTTTAATTACTTTACCTCCGTATTTCATAGTTTGTTGTTTTATTTTCCCTCCGTTTTGCATGACACCTCTCCCTCCACCCATGGTAGCTACACCAGCTTGTGGCTGAGCCATAGCAGCAGCTTGATTAGCGACGGCTGCATTAGGGTCTTGTACAGGAACCTGTCCTGTTGGTGCTGGGGCAGGGGCGGCTGCAGCGACAGCTTGCTGATTCATAGCAGCTATAGTAGCGGCTGATCCAGCTGGGGCTCCAGGTACGGCTACGTTCATTACGCTCCCATCAGGTCTAGTGATCTGACCATCAGTAGCTTCGAGAGCCGACTGAAGTCCAGGTTGAGAAATCTGATTACCGCCTCCAGCAGCCTGATAAGCAGCCATGCGTTGCTGACGCTTAGCTTCCTGCTGAGCCCTAAAATCAGTGTGTTGATCACGCATGTTCTGCAAGCCCAACATACCCCCAGCGAAGAACTCCTTTACAGGCTTTGGCTCGAAGGTTCTATCCATAGCCCCAGAAGAAACCTGTGACGCTTGAGCCTCTTGAGCGCCTCCCCCGCGTCTATCTCTCATTCTTCCCATGAGTTGCTTCATCATGCCGAGACCGCTGGCTCCAGCAAGATCCCTACCAGCACCTCGCACCTTATCTCTCATTCTTCCGATCATCTTATTGGACTTACCCATAAGACCTCCCAAGAAGTATTCAGGGATTTCACCCCCTTCTTCATACTGTCCTCCTTGTCCTTGAGGTCCCTGCGCATCCTGGAGCATCTCCATAAGGTTCTCCATCTTAGAAGCACCCTGCGTGCTACCCTGAGCGGCCTCCCTAGCCATAGCCTCGGCCCCTTGGCGCTCTGTAATGGCAGTCATCTGATCATCGAACTTCTGCTCATTGAGCATGTAGTTACCCTCCTCGTCCTGCATGATCGGGTAGTCCTCATCTCCGATAAGCATCATACCGTTCTCATCCTGAGAAACAGCATATTCATTCCAGTTACCATAGACCTTAACAGGCTCTTGCATGTCTGGGTGCTGGTACTCTACGTACTCACGCCCGTCTTCTTCCTGCTGTACAGGTGAGGAGTACTGTCCTGTAAGAATAAAGGAGTCTCCTGTGATGTCCTGACCCATATTAGCAGCTTGGGCCTCCATAGCTTGCTGGAGCATCTCAGAGGTCATACCCCCTTCGTTGAATCGCATCATGTTCATGACAGCAAATATAACAACTATTTGTTACTGATCTGAACCACCCGACCACATATCACACTTCAGGGTAGTTCTATCCGCAATTCAACAGTAATAAGCAACAGCTTCAACTCTCTAACACCCCATATTTACTTGAGAAGCTCGTGATTCACTGTAACGAGTCTCGCCTTAACTGCTTCGAATGCGAAGTTACAACAGAAAATCGCAAAAGTCAAGAGTTAATGAATAGCTACAAGTAGAACAGCGTACTTATCTGATAAAGAAGGAGTTAGATCAGCTTACATGACGCAACACGCCAGGGAACACAGTAAGCTCCCATGGTAAATTTGGGTGAGAAATACAGATCCTGGGGAGAATACATACCCCATCTTGTGCGCGTAACAAATCCGAAACGGATTTTTGAACCCTCACCCCTTCAAAGTCTACGACTTTGGGTTTGACGTTTAGGTTTTGACTTTTACCGTAGGTAACTTACTAGGTACCAACAAGTTGGTAGCAGTTGAGTGAAGCACAGCACGAGGTAACGAGTTGTTACTCGTTGTAAACAGCAGAAGGACAAACCCCCACCTAAACCTTTACTGTAAGTAAACACCCCCTTCTTTGGGGCTTCACAGGCACGCCTAGAATACCGAAGGTATTCTTCTTGCGCAGAGTCCTCTCGGACTCCAAGGCGGACGCAGAGACGCGAGGCTGGACTCCTCACTGCCCCCTCACACGAATTCTTCGCGCCTGTTTTACCGAAGGTAAAATCGCGCATGGAATTAGCCGACCAAAAACTTGTGGCAACGAACCTCCTGCCGTAGCTTTGTACCGACCTCGACACTCGGTCTTGGTCGTCAAACTTCAAACTTCATCTACGATGAATAACTTCCAATTCAACGACTGCCGTAAGGCAGTAAACCAAGCTACTTTCCGTCCCACCGCAGAGCGCAAGGCTGCAGCAGTGAAGCTGCTGAAGGAGGCCATGGACTTCATCTCTTCCTTGGAAGAGGTTGCTGACAAGCCTTCGAAGAAGGCAGGCAAGAAGCGTCGTCGTAAGACGACGAAGCGGACACCTTCACAGAAGGTGGCAGACCGCCAAGAGAGAGTTCACCACGGCAAAGCCGACGGAGTTGTCAAGCCTTCGAAGAAGGCCAGGAAAGCTTCCGTAAAGGAAGCAGCGAAGGCCGCGAAAGCTGTCTCTCAACACACTGGAGCTGCTCAAAGAGCAGAGAAGAAAGCCAAGTTGGAGGCTGTCGCCATGCCGAAGGCCGCACCCATGGAGGTCACGTCGGCTGACCGCGTAGCTTCCTTGGAAGCGAAGGTCGAAGCGTTGACTGCGGCTTTGGCGGTTCACATGGAGAGTGCGCTGCCCGCCATGGATGCTGTAAGCATCGACGACGTCCCCTTCCAGTTGTGACCCTTTAGAGAGTCTTAGTATATACTCTCTCTGAACTTGTGAAGAGAGTATATACAAGACACTCTTAGACAAACGATTTTTCAAACTTCAAATTCAACCATCATGCAGAACTATGCAGATATCCGCCGTCAGCTGATTGCTGACCTCATCGACACTTGTTTGACCTTCGATGCCGTGCGCTCCACCTCAGCGTGGGACGACCTCACCTGCGACGAGCAGATGACGTTGGCTGACCTCATCGACACGCAGTCATGACCTACCGAATGGTTTTCTACCGAGGGTTCGACCGCGACGATTGGGACGCGGTTACCTTCGAGGCGGAGTCTCTCAAGCATGCTCGTAAGCGTGCTTGGGGGCTACTCCCCGACGGATGGACAATCAAGTCCGTCAAGCAGGTACTCTGATGAGCGCTGAATGCGCGAAACACCTTTGGTGTCAGTATCATTTTCAAACTTCAATTACAATGAACACTCTCATTGCAACCCTCGCCTTGGCGCACCACATCCTGTTCATGGGCTGCTGCGTAGTCGCAATCATCATGCTGGTAGGCATGACCATGGACGCTGTTAACAACTTGAAAAACAACGAGTTATGAGCAGTGACTTCAAGCATTCATTCAACCCCTTCCGTGGGTGCTCACCCGACGAGTTGGTCCTCGCGTACTGCTTCATGAGCGACGCGAATGACCACGAGGGTACTGCGTTGGTGGCTGAGGCCTTCAACGAGGATGTGTGGATGGACTTGAGGGAGTTCAACATCGGAACTGCCGACCATCCTTAATAGAGAGTGTTAGTATATATACTCTCTCTGAACGTAGTGAAGAGAGTATATATACAACACCTCTCAATGTCAAACTTCAAATTTCAAACCCATGGACAACTTCTTTGGACAACCCGTAGGACGCGCAGTCCTCTTCCTCAATGACTTTCACTTTGGCTCTCGGCTGAACGACCTGAATCGGTGCGCTCGGCTCGTGCCCAAGGACGTGAAGGGCTTTGCATCTATCGTCACAATGATGCCTGACGCTGACGCTGAACACGTTGGCGCAATCATCGACGAGTTGGTGTTCCTCGCTGACCAAATCGAGGAGGTATGCTGACAGCCATTCAGATATACGCAGGGTGGAGCATGGTGCTCTCCTGCATCCGACTCTTGCTCATCGAAACGTTGAACCATTACGAAACGAAAACACAATGACAATTACAGCATTCACAGACCTCGACATCCAAGTCGAAGTTAGCAACTGCTTCAACCACAAGCACACCACGTCAGACAGCGCATACAAGCTGTTGGACAAGTACCTCCGCCACGAGTGTGGCCTGACCATGGGTGAAGTGGATGACGTTATCGACCGCATGGAAGAGTTGATGGCAGAGCACATCATCGAAATCATCGAATCCAAAGCATAATGAAATTCAAACTCGACTTCAAGAACACGCTACCACACGTAGCCATGACCACGGCATACGACGTAGACCTTGACCGCGCCACGAACGTGGAGATGGACACCACCGTAGAGGTTGACCCTAACCACAGGTATGGTGGGTGGTACGAAACCTACGACCTTGACACGGCAGGCGACCGCTTCTATGCAAGTGGCATCCTCGAAGTGTACTGGGATGACAACGGAGACGTACGCCTTACGGGGTACGATGGATGCTTCGAACTCCCTGAATTTATTACCGATGCCCTCGAAGAGAAGGGCGTAATCATTGACCTATGAGAGAACTCATTGCAAAGACTCAAATCAGAGAGGACTGCCTCACCTGCAAGGGCGAGGGCTATGTCCTGACTGCGGTGTACTCACACCCAACCATCCCTGACGGGACGGAACGTTACGAAGTATGTGACGAATGCAAACACAACAAATCATGACACAAGAACAATGCGAATCAGCAGTCAAGAGACTGCAAGAATCAGGGTTTATAGCCTCTCATGTACAGGGTGCACCTGACGACCACGGTGTGTGGTTGGACAGCGTGTGGAACTCTGACCTTCAAGAGTCGTTCAGCTTCCGAATCCACGACGAAGAGATTGTGTGGTGGGGTACACTCCCTCCTCTTAAAACCCAAGCAAAAGACACATGAAAGATTACGACAAGTGCCACAAGTGTGGCGGGCAAGGGGTTTTCCTCGGCTCACAAGAGGTAGGCTACACCTACAACGGATATGTACAGATAGAGCACGACTATGAGTGCGAAGACTGCCAATCTACGTGGGATGTGAACTTTGAATTGACACCAAAAACACGAGACAATCATGAGTAAGAACCACTGCTACATCTTCAACTGGAATCAAGGTGGTTGGAACTCCGTATGGGCACCCAACATCCGATCCGCTCGTAAGCAAGCGAAGGAAAAGTGGGCGGACCAAAGGCAACCCATCCTGACTATCAACGAGAACTCGTTCAAGAGAGTGACGATGCAGGAGTACAACAGAATCCTCTTGACAGATGGGTTTTGGTAAACCAAAAAAACAAGACAATGACAAAAGTAATTATTGACAAGCCGAGCGGTGTGTATTGGGATAACGAAGGCAAGTACCAAGGCCAATACGACCGAGCATGGAAACAGCTTATCCCTGCGGAAGGTGAGGCAAAGGACGGACTACCTGAAGCCCTACGTGCCATCTCTCGAATCGGCTACGACTACTACAACAACGGGTTCTGCAACCTGTGGAGAGCAGAGGAAGAGTACGATAGTGACGGAAGCTACTACGACAAGTACGTGATGGACTCATATTATAGAGACATGGTGGACTACCTCGCCTACGAGATTCCCCGTGACCTACACAAAGAACTACAAGAGTTCCTGTTGGATGCCCAAGGGTACGGCAACTGGAGCGACCAAGCGGGCATCATTGACCGCATCATTGACCACATTATGGAAGGCATCATCAAAGAGGGCCTTCTCGAAGAGGAATTGGTTAATTGAAGTTTGACCACGGGGGGACGCCTTTCGGAGCGATGTTATCGCGAACTGCATCCGCAGTCAATCCGAGTTAATCCGTCTTCGTAAGGATGCAAGGGATTGAAACGTCAGTCCTTCCCCCCACCTTTTTCAAGGGAGCGCAGTCGGTGCGCACGTCCTTTGACTTTGACCTTCGGGTCGGACGGCGGTTGTGTTCGAATCCCAACCTCCCTTCTACATGGCAGTGACACTAGCGATGGAGGCATCGCATCGGTGTGTACACGGCAATAGCTACTCCTTCCACCCTTTACCGAGGGCTTATGGCAACGAGTATGAGCTTGTGTGGTGGTTCGACTCCACCCTCTGCTACTTATGTGTGAGTGTATATACACCTTCTGAGTTTACGAAGAAGGTGATATACACGAACACTTCAAATCTTAAACTTCAATTCAATCAACATGAAACAATATGCAGTAATCCACGCTGTCGCAGGACTCTTCGAAGGGTACTCCGACACCACCTGCGAGTTCTTCCCCAAGCGGGGATTCGCAGAGAAGCACATCAAGCAAATCCTCGACGACTACCGCAAGGATGAGATGTGTGTATGTATCGAGCATCAAGACGATGGTGCCGAGGTCACAATGACTCGCGACTATGAGAACTATGCCGCCTGTGTTCCGTCAGACATGGAGCATGACGACTACGTAGCAGAGAACATGGACGACGTCAGTGTCGAGGTGTTCCGCATCATCGAGCTTGATATGTCCAACCGCTCAGACTCCACCGAGTCATGTTGGTTGACGTGGGACCAAGTAGATGCCACTCAAGCATGGGACTACACCCCCTTGTGTATGTCCTTGGTGGCTCGTGTGTCGTCAGACATCCAAGACAACACACGTCCTGTCCGAATGGCAAGCACAGGTAAGTACACACCTGACGACGGAGCATACAACCTCGAACAACTCACGGAGTTCATCTCCGCTGTGTACTACCGCAACCACGCCTTCATCGACTGCGATGACTACGTGATGCACGCTTTCCGAATCCCCAAACCCAATAACAATGACTAAATCAACCAAGAAAGAAATCATCGAAGACCTTACATACAGGGTCGCAGACATCAAGCACGACCTCCAATGCGTGTTGGACATCCTTTACCAATTAGACAACGAAGACAATGACGAATGAAGAATGGAACACCCCTATGGAGCTTACGCAAGAAGAGCGCAAGCTCTACGGCATGACTGCCGAAGATTATTTGAACTTCAATGCAAAACCAAAATTCAACGACGATGACGAATGAAGAATGGAGCACCAAACTCAAGCAACACTGGGCAGAACTGCCTGACCAAATCGAAAAACCAATGACGAGTAAAGACATCCAAAACTACATCGAGGTAGACCTTGGCCAACCCATGCGTCACGATCCCGTGATGCTCCTCGAAGCAACGCAGGAAACCGCATCCGAATTTGAACTTGACGAGTGGAAAGTCCTTCGCTTCATGCTTGCCGACGAACCCATCGGGTACAGCCACAGCTACGGATTCCACACTGCATACGGCAGGGCTATCTCCGAACACTTCTCATTCATTTACCACGGTTAAACCCACAAACTTCAATACAATGCAATCAGCACAAGAATCCAAGCAGGAGCTTGAAGCGGCTATCCGCTACGCAGAGAACGCTATCTCCTCTGCCAAGAGAACCATCGAGTCGATGGAGTTCCGCCAAGAGATGGCCAAGAAACAATCATCCGAGCAGACAGGCCGTGAAGAGTACCTAACCAAGCTTGTCGAAGAGCTCAACACCACCGTTCAGTTCCACGTCGACAGGGAGGCAGGGTTCCTTGACCAAATCAAAGAACTCGATGAGCGAAACGACGTACTCAATGCTCAAGTTGCTGACCTCAATGTCGAGGTGCAACGCCAACAAGGACTCGGTCAGGGGTACTACGACAGCATGATGACGTTCAAGCAACAGCTCGAAGAAGCCAAGACCAACATGGCGCTCATGACAGACGAGAACGAACGTCTGAAGAGCGAGAAGGAAGCATCAAGCGGACCATGCGGATGCCAAGCATATCGCGACCTCGAAGAAAAGGTTGGCGACTTGGAGTGTGAGGTGAACGCCCTCGAACAACCCGAGAAATCTACTATGCCCGTCATCCCCAAGGACGTAGCTATCGCCATCTTCCGTGAGGGTACGCTGTTTGGTGTAGAGGCCGCTTGCGATGAGATTCAGGGCGAGAGCATCAACATCAGCGAGAGCGACTACGTCGGTGACTTCTCCATCTCATTCGAGCGTGACATCGACCTCGACGACCACATCGACTTCGACTGGGTGCGTGGAAAGATTGGTGACTACGACGAAGACAACGTCACTGCCAACCTCGAAGGGCTGTGTGCCAAGAACAACTTCGAGTGCCGAATCCACGGAGTAGATGACCAAGGAGACGATAGCAAGAGCGCTTGACGATGCGTGTGGCATCCGTCGCCTCGCGGCCAAGCGACTCGGCATAACCGAGAGACACCTTTACCGACTACTAAAAAAGTACAACCTAAAATAACCCTCATGAACAAATCAAATTACAACTCTTGGAATCCTAAGATGGACAACAAGATGCTCGAACTAGTGGACCGCCTCGATGTGGTCAAGAAAAACAACACCTACGGAGAACCCGTGCTCTCTCTCAGGCAGGATGACAGAGGAAAGATTCAAATGGTGGCTGACATGCTCAACATACAATTCAATACCACGCTGAGTTTCTCAAGCGTAGCCAACAGGTATCACTTCGTCGCTTCAAGCGAACAGCAAAAGCTGAACATTCAAAAGCGACGAGAAAGCAGTCGAGGTAACAGGGCCAAGCGGCAGGAAGCTGTTGTCGAGGTAGTTGAGCTACCTGAACCTACGACAAGCAACACTGGGATTGCTGATGTAATCATAAAGTGTAGCAGACTTGTAAAGGAAAACAAAATGACCCCTGAGGAATTGTGCATGTTAATTGATGAGCTATGACTGACGAACACATGACATACCTAGCTGAAGCTATTGATCGCAAGATGCAAGCATACGAGCTGTATCGTAGACCGCGCGACAAGATGATGCTTGAGTGTATGCTCAGAGACTACGAAGCGAAACAGAAACTAATAATGCAAGATGAAAAACTTAAGGAGATACAGAGTCCGTTTTCACCTCGCTAAAGGTGAGAACTTCATGAAGTGGCAGGTCTTCGACAAGCTACACAACACCAAAGAGTACTACGACCCAGACACCAAATCAATTATCATGCGTGACTGCATTCTCGGGAATCAGCCCGCAACAGCAAAGAAAATTTTCGATGGCGACAACAAAACAGTTTGCGCTTGGGTTGCATGCGACGACGTTAGTGTCGTAGATTCGCTAAGCAGAGTTGACCATCGAATGACACACTTCAAGTACAACCCCAGGAAAAATCCACACTGGTTTTCGGATGCGTCAATGAACTGCGACAACAGAAAGTTCAAGATGATGATAACAAACAACCGAAAAGTTTATGGATAAAGAACTGCGGTTCCTCCGCAACATATCAAGTGACAAGAATACGCACAGCTCAAGGGCTAGGCGTAGAAAAATGCAACGTGAAATACAAAAGCTCCAAGAATGGAAGAAAAACGAGAACAAATCTGGGGATACAGACTCGACGGACAAGTCTATGTGACGCCGAGTGAGTCTTACGCCGCCACGCGGGATCAATACGCATGGCTCATATACGAAACATCACGACATGAATGAACACGAAGTAATCGAATGGATTGAAACGTACCTAGACGGCACGAACTACGAGCTGACAGCGAAGGGCATGATACTTAACGACATTAATGAATACTCCTTCGACACATGGATTAACATGCCTGCCTTGAATGTAGTTGACGGATATCTCGAAGCCACGCAAGAGGTAGCCACGGCACTGGTGCAGGACTACAAGAACATGCTGTCCCAAGAGTCCGAACTGGATGAGCTGGGTGTGACACAGACCATGCGCATCGACCCCGTCCAAAGTATGGAGGCCTTCTCAGAGGGTATGATGGATGTGTTCAAGTCTCTGTCTAAGTACCTGGAAGTCAAAGACATGGCTGAGGGAATGTACTATGAACAATAAAAAACTTACTCAAATACATGGAAATTAAATCATCAAGCCGTAAATTTACGAACCCGTTATCCCTGATTGAACAGGGTAAAGTGGCAAGAAACGTATACTATGACTCGATCGGACAAGAATTCAACCCCACGGACAGAAAGTTCAAGAACTCCCAGCCCCGCATTGCTATCGGGGTGGCACTCGCCAAACAAATTGGAGACTCTTTAACGGCAGAGGTTCTCGATAAAGACAGAACCACAATCATCCATTACAAGAAGACGCACAAGGCCAACCTCGAAAACTGGGACGGCTACGCCATGCTCTACGAGACAGCTAAGTATGTGGTGAACTCATACATGATGGGTGAAGCAAAGCTCGACCGAGTCAAGTACATCGACGATACGATAACACGACTACTCAAAGAAAAAAAATCAATTCAATCTCAATTACATGAGCAATTACAAATTCAAGACCACTAACATCCGTGGCAAGCAGTACGTTGAAGTCAACGAACGCATCAAGTTTTTTCGTCAGGAAGAACAGTACAAACACTGGACAATCATGTGCGAGTTCCCAGTCATTGACGCTGAGAACTGCGTGTGTAAGTGTACGATCGCAGATAGCTCTGGACGTGTCATTGCCACAGGGCACGCACACGAAGAGCGTAGCGCATCCAACATCAACAAGACCAGCTTCGTTGAGAATTGCGAGACCTCTGCAGTTGGCCGAGCACTCGCTATGCTTGGGATCGGAATCGACTCGTCTATTGCATCAGCTAATGAAGTCTCAGACGCCATCGCCAAGCAAGAATCCAAGAAGCAATCTAAGCCAGAGGCTCCTGTTGAGAACATCATGGACAAGGCAGTAAGCTACATCAAGTCTCAGACTGACAAGCAGAAAGCTTTCGATGCCATCACTAAGAAGTACGGAGACCAGCTCACGGAGAAGCAGGTGTCTGGACTTAAGAAGTTCGTGCGATGAGCATGAGAGACAGGCTGGAGGAGAGCGTGGGCAAGCCCCACCTCTCTTACTCCTCTCTCAAGTACGCTCTTGGAGACATGCGTCTCTGGGAGATGTACATGCGAGGGCAACTCAAGAAAGAGTCAGAGGCCCTGTACTTCGGCTCACTCTATGACTTGCTATTGTTTGAACCAGAAAAATTTGAGGATGCTTATTTTGTTCTCGATGATACCGATATCGTTAGCTCTATTGGCGGTAAGTTTCCCCGCAATACTAAGCGCTATCGAGAGTGGAAAGCCGAAGAGGTCGCGAAAAATCCGACGAAGGAACTGGCTTCTGAAGCGGACGTCAAGAAAGCGAAGGAGATGATCCAGCGCCTAAAGGACTGCGGAGTATATGACAAGCGCTTTGCAGGTGGTAGGTTCCAAGTTGAATTCAACGAGGACGTAGACGGAGTACCCCTCAAGGGATTCCTCGACTGCCTGCAGGACGGAGAGTTTATCGTAGACTCCAAGTCCTCTCGGTCTATCGACAAGTTCAGGTACGATGTGAACAGCTTCAGTTACGACATCCAAGCCTATGTGTACACCAAGGTGTTCGGGCTCAAGGATTTCTACTGGGTTGTTCAAGAGAAAGCGTACCCGTACTACCCTGCAGACGTCAAGTGTTCAGACGAAACACTCTTCCGTGGGGAGATGAAGTTTCATCAAGCACTAGAGAACATCAATAACTGGCTCAATGGAACCAAGAAAACTGAAGAATACTATGCAACATTCGTTGTTTGAAAAAGAAACCCAGAAACAACTCCTGCTGGGTGGCATTCACTTTGGAGTTTATTTAATCTCAATAACCCTTTTTTCTAACCTATTAAAATTTATGATGTCATGAGTGACAAAAAGTATGACTCCGAGTTGGTCGGATGGGCGGACGATCCGCAATTCAATGAAGATGGTGAGCTCCTCGCATGGAGTGTGCGTCTCAAGGACCACGAACTGCAAGACATTCTCAAGCAGTACATCACCAAGCGAGATGAAGAAGGACGTGGCGGCAACGCTTACATCACCCTCTTCATGAGTAAGAACGGCAAGGCATGTGCTCGTGTCTACAATCCTAACAGCGAGGCTGCCAAGGAGAAGCGAGCTCAAAAGCAAGCGGCAAATGCAGAGCCAGAGTCTGCAGACCTGCCCTTCTAAGGCGTTCGGTCTGTATGCCTCGATCGAGTGGGGGCTGAGTGGTGTAAAAACCCTCAGTCCCTTCTCTTTCCAAGGGCGTAAAGGAGATAGGGATATAACCTTTCACTCCGTGATAACAGAGGCAGACGGGTACAGCGTAGGCATACCTCAGTTCGATGAGGAGTTCCTGCTGCTGTGCATAGCCAACAAGAAGGGAGACAACTGCGTAGTGCTTACGCAAGAAGACTGCAAGGAATCTATGGGAAAGTCAGTAGACTTCAAGTGGATTGCACAACACCTAAAAAGAAAGTTCAATGTACAATACTCACCTACCTCCAATATATTCTCTGACGCTTGACGTGCTAGTCAGGAAAGGAAAGAAGCTCACAAAGCTTCAGACGTGGATGATAAGCTACTACAACACGCCTGAGGAGATCATGCTCAAGGACCCTGAAGGCATGAGTAGGATGGTAGATAGATTGTATCCAAAAAACTATAAGTCTAAAAAGCAGGTGATCGTAGATAAGGTACGGTCACACAAGATTGTAGGAAGAGCAAATTCAAACATCGCACATGAAATACGATAATGTAAACCCATCTCACTACAAGGATGGAGACAAAGAGGTGTGGCAAATGATGATAGACGTGTTCGGTCTTGAAGCATACCTAAACTTCTGCATGGTAAACGCATTCAAGTACCGCATGCGTGCTGGCAAGAAGGAAGGTGAAGAATATACCGACGACATCAAGAAAGCCCTATGGTATGAAACACAAGCAAAGCAATTAAAAGAAAATGAAAGTAACGATCTTCAAAACAGTCTACGACAAGGACGCCCCGCACCACATTACCGTTCAGACAGCACTTTCTCGAATCCAGAATGGCAATTCTCAAACGACGATTGATGACGTACGAGGTGGCAACAAGGACGCGAAGACTAAGCTACCCATCGTATGCTTCAGCGGGGAGTTTACGAAGCGTAACGACGAGGCTCTTACTGAACACAGCGGACTCATTGTTCTTGACTTCGACCACATTGATGTGCTCAAGTCGAAGGCGATTCTTAGCACGGACCCTTACGTATACAGCTGTTGGGTTTCTCCGAGTGGCGATGGTCTTAAGGCGCTCGTAAGGATCACCAATCCTGAGCGACACAGGGATCACTTCCGTGCTCTGCGTACGTACTTCCACAAGCAGTACAACCTTGAGCTTGACGAGTCTGGAATCAATGAGTCAAGGGCATGCTTCGAGTCTTCTGACCCAGATATAATCATCAAGCCACAGGCAGAGAAGTTTGGTGCATTTGCAACAGAGATGAGCGAGCAGCAGGTGGCAGAGAGCAACACCAAGGTCACTGACTACATGAAGCTCAATCTGGCTGCACGCATGATCAGGCAGGCATCCGATGGCGACAAGCACGCTACACTTTTGAAGGCGGCTAGACTTGTAGGTGGATACATCTCAGCAGGTCGCATCGAAGAAGAGGAAGCTGTTCGTGTTCTGTTCCGTGAGATCTGCAAGCGTGACATCGACAGTGAGCAGCATGCCATGTCTACCATCAGGGAAGCTATCGAGCAGGGCAAGCGCGATCCCATCCGTGAGACAATCGGGGCGGAGCAAGAAGCTCAGCGAGAGCTGCTTATCAACGACGGTGACATGTCATTCATCTCTTCTGATGATGAGGACTTCAGGTGGATCGACGACTATGCCAATGGTAAGATCGAGGTTGGTCTCGACACAGGTGACCCAAACATGGACGAATACTTCCGATATAAAAAGGAGTTCGTTATTATCAACGGGCACTCCAATGTCGGCAAGACCACCATGGCTTTGTACCTCATGGTCAATGCAGCTGTGCGGCACGGGTGGAAGTGGGTCGTGTACTCCTCAGAGAACAGGACAGCGTCACTCAAGATGACCCTCATGCAGTTTGCCTGCGACAGAGCCATCGGGGATCTAAACTACCAGCAGCGTAAGGACGCATACAAGTGGGTGAACGACCACTTCACTGTGATCAGCAACCATCAAGTGTACTCTTACTCTGACATCATCGTCTTCCTGGAGAAGATTGTGAGACAACAGGAGTGTGATGCAGTATTCGTGGACCCATACAACAGCTTGAAGATTGAGCTGTCGGGCAATGGTAACTCCCATGACTACCACTACGAAGCAGCCTCTCAGTTCCTCACCTTCGCCAATGCAAACAACGTAGCAGTGTGGCTCAACATGCACGCAGTCACTGAGGCGCAACGCCGCAAGGGTGACGACGGGCTACCAGTCGCCCCGTATGCAGAGGACACAGAGGGTGGAGGTAAGTTTGTCAACAGAGCTGACTGCTTTATCACGATCCACAGAAAGGTGCAGGCACCTGACCACAATGTCAAGAAAACTACTGAGATGCACGTTCGTAAAGTGCGTGAGGTAGAGACAGGAGGACAGCCTACACCACTGGACGACCCAATCATGTTCACCATGAATACTTCACGCACCGCTTTCCGAAGCTGTTCGTCTGGTAAGGAGTTGTTCCAACCGATTGGTAAAGAGTTTGATAAATATGAAACGTTCGAGTTGCCGTTGAACATTTCGTTTTTAGATAAATAAGCTGTAACTTTGCTTTGTGAAGCGAAGAAAGAACGGAACTTCTCGACGAAAGACTGCTAAGAAAAGGAATCTAGGTAAGTACAAGAGTGGTTTAGAGAAGACGTGCGCAGATCTGTTAGCTGAATCGGGCATACCCTTTGCCTATGAGGAACATGAGTACATACTTATGGACAGCTTCAGATATGAGAGCGTCTACCACAAGTCCACACCGAAGGCTAAGGACATGGCCAACAGAACAGGTAAGGTTGTCCTACCCATCAAGTACACACCTGATTTCGTAGCTCCCAACGGAGCGTGGATCATAGAGACAAAAGGGTACACCCCATCTCATCATGACTTCCCCATGCGTTGGAAGCTTTTCTTGCAGTACCTTCGTCAGAAGGACGATGATTTACCTGCTTTGTTTATCTGCAGGAACAAGCATCAAATAGAGCAAGCAATCGAAATAATAAAAGAACTACCCAATGTCGAAATTAAAACTAGAGGACGTAGGAAGAGGCGTGTCCACAGCGACAAACAGGATGCACCAGCTGGTGACTGACCTGTACGAAGGACTGCACACTACCGACGGAGAGCCTCTGACACAGATAGATATGGTCATTGGGCTGACAAATAATTTTCGCAGGCTGATAAACGAGGAGTTGGATTTGGTTCGGGAGGCTGTTACTCAGTATCTTGAGGACCATGACTACGACGAAGAGGCGTAACTATAGTAACGCCACAGGCCGTATGGCCGAGGTGAGATTCCTCAGGGCCGCACGAAAAAAAGGACTGCTTGTAACAAAGTCTAGCCACACGGAGGACAGGCACCAACACATAGACTACTGGATCGCTTTGAAAGACAGCGGCAAGTGGGGTGTAGACGTCAAGGGCAACAACCTGCCAGACGAGATATGGTGTGAGTTCAAGAACGTGGCTGGCAACCCTGGCTGGATGTATGGTGGTGCAACTATCATCGCCTTCGACATGCCTGAGGAAGGTGGATTCGCTATCGTTGATCGTGAGGAGCTAGCGTTCTTTTGCGAGAAGCATGTGAAAGATGAATTCGTCTCTAATAAGAACGAAGCCTACCTCAAAAAATACACTCGACGAGACAGGAGTGACGTGATCACAGCACTTAAGTTGCACGATCTCAAGAACTTAATGTCTTACAGAGTTTGGGAGTATGACAAAGATTACTGACGTATCTTAGTCAACCACTTTTTTAAACCTACTTACTGTAACCCATGACTAACTCGATCTTTGAGAAGAGGCTGAGCTACAAGCCCTTTGACTATTCTGAAATCACTGACCCACTTATCAATGCGATGTGGGCTAGCCACTGGACGCACAATGAATTTAACTTCAAGTCTGATGTTCAGGACTATCATACCTCACTTAGTGAGCAGGAGCGTGACGTAATCAAACGCGCCATCCTTCTTATCTCTCAGGTGGAGGTAGCGGTGAAATCATACTGGTCAAACATAGGGAAGCACCTTCCCAAGCCAGAGATCGCAGATATGGGTGCGGTGTTTGGAGGTGTAGAGGTCATCCACTCTCGTGCCTACTCAGAGATCCTGACAAAGCTTGGGCTGGAGGAGGAGTTCACCACGCTCCTGAGCAACGAGCCAGTACTGAACCGCGTCAACTACCTGAACAAGTATGTTGATCGTGTATACGAAGACGACCGCAAGCAGTTCCTGTACAGTCTGATTCTCTTCACCTTGTTTACGGAGAACGTATCCCTGTTCAGCCAGTTCTACACCATCCTCGGATTCAACAGGTTCAAGGCTGTTCTCAAGGACACAGCTAACGTTGTGCAATACACAAGCAAGGAGGAAAACCTACACGCCGAGGGCGGCATGGCGCTGGTTAATCAGATCAGAGCTGAGCACCCCGAGCTGTTCGACGCAGATCTGGAGTCACGCATCTGGGAAGAGGCACAAGTAGCCCTCGATGCAGAGCAGGGATTGATTAAGTGGATCTTGCAAGGCTTTGATAATGAGTTCCTTAGCGAGTCTATCTTGAACAACTACTTGAAGAATCGAGTGAATGAGAGCATGCGTCGTATCGGCTTTGGCTTTGAGTTCCCTGTGAACCAAGACGAGCTGGAGGTGACATCATGGATGGATGAGGAGGTGTATGCGTCCGCGTTGTCTGACTTCTTCCACAAGAAGCCTATCGACTACGCAAAGAGCACCAAGAGTTTCACAGCAGAAGAATTATTTTAATGAAAAAGTTTTACTGGGTCACAGAAGAGACCCGACAGTTTATGGAGAAGGGCTATCTCGACCCTGGCCAAACGGTCGAAGAGAGAGTGAGAGAGATTGCTGATCACGCAGAGGCAATCCTTGAGAAGACTATGGACGGAGCGTTCGACAACTTTGCCGATACGTTCTACGACTACATGAGCCGAGGCTGGTTCAGCCTGAGCACGCCAGTGTGGGTGAACTTCGGCAAGAACAAAGGATTACCTATCTCGTGCTTCGGCACCGCTGTGCAGGATGATACGTTCGACATCCTTCGTGGTGCTGCAGAGATCGGAGCCATGAGCAAGGTGGGTGGAGGTACGGCTACGTACTTCGGGAACCTACGCCCTCGTGGTGCTAAGATCAGCACAGGCGGGGAGACCAATGGGTCTGTGTCTATGATGGAGTTGTTCAACACGACAACGAACATCATCTCGCAGGGCAAGGTCCGTCGTGGCAGCTGGGCTGCATACCTGGACGTGGAGCATGGAGACATCGAGGAGTTCTTACAGATCCGTAGTGAAGGCCATCCTATTCAGGATGTGTCGTTTGCTGTCTGCATTGGGGACGACTGGATGAAAGATATGATCCGTGGAGATCAACAGAAGCGATCTATCATGGCTAAGATCCATAAGAAGCGCAGCGAGACAGGCTACCCCTACATCTTCTTCCGTGACAACGTGAACAAAGATCGTCCAGACTACTACGTAGATAAGGGTATGGAGATCAAACACTCACAGCTGTGCGCTGAGATCATGGAGTACACAGACGACAGCAAGTCTTTCGTGTGCTGCCTGTCGTCAATGAACGCCCTGCATTACGACGACTGGAAGAACACTGACGCAGCACAGGTTATGACTGCCTTCCTCGATGCGGTGTACACGGAGTTCGTGGACAAGGCTAAGGATCTTCCTTTCATGGAGAAGGCTGTTCGTTTTGCTGAAGAGCATAGGTCTATCGGTATTGGAGTGCTAGGATACCACTCGTACTGCACTAGCCCTGATGGGTGGAGAGCCTGTGGTTCTGAAGGGCTATGGCTTCCGCCACAGCACACGCATGGCAGTAGCTCCTACGACTTCGTCTTCGTTTATTCTAGGTCAGGTATCGCCATCCATCGAGCCGCTTCAGTCTAACTACTTCACTAAGGATTTGGCTAAGGGTAAGTTCACGTACAAGAACCCCTATCTGAAGGACCTCCTTGCTGAGAAGGGTAAGGATGATGTAGCTACGTGGAAAGACATCATGATGAAGGGCGGTTCAGTGCAGCACCTGGACTTTCTTACTCAAGACGAGAAGGATGTATTCAAGACGTTTGCTGAGATCTCACAAATGGAGGTTGTGCAGCAAGCTGCTGATCGTCAGGAGTATATTGACCAAGGACAGTCTCTGAATGTTATGATCAGTGACGATGTACCATTGAAGGACATCAACCAGCTCGTCATCAAGGCGTGGGAGCTGGGTATCAAAACGTTGTACTATCAGCGAGGTGTAAACAAAGCGCAGGCAGTTGGGCGTGACATCCTTAACTGCGCGGTTTGTGAAGGTTGATTATCTTTGGAGGGTTACACAGGGATAGTTGCTGTGGAACTTCGCTGCGAGGGTCGGCTGCTTAATTGCAGTCGGCCCTTTTAGTTACCCTCTGAGTCTGTTGTTTTCTTTCTCTAGGAACTCAAGTCTCACTTTGTATTCAGCAAGCTCTGTCATTACCTGAGCAAGCCTTTCTGATACTTCGTTCTTCTCTTTATATGCCTGCTCAAGCTTATCCTCAAGCACAGCGACCCGCTCTCTCAGGTCATCCCTGAACAGAGTCTGTTCTCCCTTGTCCTCTTTACGCTCTTCATGCTTGAGCTTCATGCGGGACTGGTAAAACTGCCAAGCTCCAGCGGAGCCCAACAAAGTAAGAATGGTTATGAGGGTTTGGCTGTCGATCATCTCTTCCAGAGTTGTTCGTTTGATACTCTATAAAGGTTCCAGATACTCATAGCGCAAATGAGAAGCCACCCGAGGTGTGATCCGTGCATCATACCTGCCGTCGTGTAGTTGGCTACGGTCATGACGCTGATGGCAGACGCGATCTGAACTGCTATCTTACGCATAAACAGACGTCCATCCCATAGGGCGCAATACACCTGAAAGGCCCCTGCTACATGAGCTGCGATCTGAAGTAGCACCCATGGAGTGCCAAGTTCGAACATAGCGAAAGGCAAGATCATCATGTGCAAAACACCGATCATGAGTTCGTTAGACTCAGAGTCAGTGTACTTCATGATGGCCTTAGCTCTAGCCAATCCCTTCTTGTCTCGTAGCGGCATTACAACTCTGTCTTTTTATACCCTGCTCTCTCAAAGAACCACATCGACGGGCAGAACTTAGTCCAGACCCCCAGCTGCAGCATTGCGATGACAAAGAGCACAGCCTCCCAAGATCCATACAATGCAGCCAGCGCAAGGACTGACGACATTAGGCAATACACCATTCTTATACTTGTCCATTTTCTCATAGGTATTTGTGATATTCCATAAAGGCCCACACTAACTTCTTCCAAAGCAGCTTCATTTTCTAGACTTTTCGATGGTTCTTCCAGCGAAGTAGGCGCCAAATGCTGTCAGCATGAGAATTTCAAGCAAAGATACATAACTATCTTTTACGTTAAATGGCAGATTATCAAGGGAGTCGAAGACCATAGTCAGCATAAACATTCCCATCAAGCATATCAATGTGACAGGACGGATCAGCTTAGCGAGCTTTACATCGCTACCCATGTCGGCCTCCCATCTCCGCGTCACCGCATCCTGGAAGTGGACCTCAGCCTCCACCATAGCATCAGCCTCTGAGTTGTCTACGTCTGGCTCCTTGTGCAGCAGGTTTTTTACTATCCCCAATGCACCCTTGTCTGGGAGAAGATCCCCCACAATGCCAAGCACAGCTGGAGCTTTAGCAGCCATCCACTGTCCGAGCTTGGTGTCTTTGATTTTTTTCTTATCGTTCTGACTCATAGATCTCTTGCATTATTTTAAAGAACTCCAAAGTGTGAGGACTGAATCTACCTCTTTCGTCTATCTCTTTTACTGAGTTATAGTCCTCCGCTATGATGTCAAGCATCTCTACTCTCACGTCTGGCTCTGCATTTCTGTATGCTCTCGTAGTCATGAGCCTTTCGATGCGTGCGTATCTGTCTTTATCCAAGCGTAGTCAACACCTGCTCTGCGGAGTGCCGCCTTCTCTTTTCTGTTCACGATATCAGGAACATTGATTGAAGTTGTGCTCGCGTATCTAGGTGTACCAACCACCCGAGTAAGGTATTCTGTTTGTTCGTACAGTCTCCAGATCTCATTAGAAACCATGTCGGCTTCACCCTGTCTAGACTTAGTGATGTCGAAAAGATTGTAAGACATACCAGTAGTGCCTCTTGGGGTTTGCTGGATAGGCTCACCCTTCCAGTTGACACGGGCAGGAACCTCGCCGAGGTTGAAAGTACGGTCACGCACAGTGTACTCAAACTTCTTTGCAATTCTGTCCCAGTAAGGGAGGTTCTTTGCGACACGGGTGTCAGGAAGATACTCTCTGTCTGCTCTGTACAGGGCGCTAAGAGTGTTCGGGAGACCCACCGCTGAGATAGCTTGGAACGTAGTGCCTAGCCAACGCTCACTGGCTCTTTCGAATCCGCCTTGATCGGCAGCAGAGATAACGTCGAGGAACCCATTGATACCAGACAAGAAGCTCTGATCAAGCATGTGCGAAATTGAACTGAACGCCCCGATGCCAAACGACTCCTTAAGCATAGATGTAACAGAAAACGGATCTTCGACAGCACCAGCACCCGCATCTGTAGTAGCTTTAACTCTCGCACCCATAACCGTACCGATGATACCAAGCTTGTTGTAAGAAACGAAGTAATCGTCAGGCTGCTTAGCAGTAGACTCACCATTGATCCATCTCTGCAGTCCTGTTACGTTGATACTGCTTGGCGGGAACTGGTCGTATGCGATGTTCTTTTCTTCATCCTCATCCCATTCGATAGGTCCAGAGATCAACCCCTCAGAGATCAATATAGAAGCTACGTGCCCAGCCATTGAACCGATTGTCATCTTAGCAAGGGTTTGTGATGCCTCCCTAGCGTCTCCGTCCTTGAGGTTCTTCATCATTACAGGGATACCCACGTATGGAGAGGTGAAGATCAATGTCTCGTACAGGATATTCGCTGGAGTCCGTACGTATGGCACGTTAGTTCTAACCAAGAACTTACCCAAAGCTTCACCGTCAACCCCTGGAATCCAGTTGAACAATCCAGCACTAGTTCTTTCGAAGAAAGCTACAGTGTCCTCAGCCATCTTAGAGGCAGCAGTTCTCTGCTGGAAAGTGAGCTTCCTGCCTTCACGCTCTGCGGCTTCGAGTTGTTTTTTAGTGGGGTACTTAAGGAATCGCTTCAACGCTTCCCCTTCCAATCCCATAGATCTTCCTGCATGATAAAGTTCCACACCCTCTGCCATGCGGCGGAAGCCTTGTGCAAACAGCTTAAGCCTTTGGCTTGCGCTGGCTTTACCGTCAGGACCGAGAGGCAGGTTCGCCCCAGTCATTGCAGCCATGATACTCCTGAAAGGAGCAAAGCCTCTGTGAACCCTCCACTCTGCGACATCTCTTTCTTGACCAGTGATGATCTGCTCAGCCGCCTCTACGAATCCAGAGCCAAACTTTCTCAAGCCGTACATGTAGGCATTGATAGAGTAGTTTCTATTCATAGGAGACTCCAGTCCAAACATGTTGGACAGCTTCTCTACTGGTAGCGCCAGGACGTCTACAGGAACTTTGACAAGAGCGTTAATGATGTTGGCTCCGATGTTTGTTACCTGAGAGATAGGGGTCAGGAGGTTGCCCTGAATAAGCATGGTTCCAAGCTGTCCCCAGCCCCGTTCAACAACCACGTTTGTAAATGTATCGAGCTCTCTCTCTATTAACTTAACTTCCTTTTGCTTTTTAGCGAGCTCAGCTTCTACATCTTCTCCAGCTATAGCTCTCTTCATAAGAGCGTCGAACTCAGCCTTAGCCTTAAAGTACTTGGCTGCCGTGTTCTCCAAGAACTCGGTCTGCGTATCGCTCAACTTGTTACCTCTACGCTCAACCTCTTTGACGATCAGCTGCGTCATGCCAAGTGGGGTAGAGCTCTTGAGTTCACCGAAATGTCTCAGCAATCTACCTGCGGTAGTACCGATCTTAGCCAGCTCATCTACCAACCCTGGAATTGCAGACGGGTTGCCTGAGGCGACAGCTCTGTTAAGAAGCTCAAGACCAGCAAGAACACCCATGTCGTCGTTTCTCTGAGACAACCGCCCAAGGCCGTCACCAGTCATCATCTCGATCAAGTCCGCATTGCTCTTCTGCTCAAGATCAGCCTTGCTGTCCTTAAGATTCTGAGGGGAGATGTAGCTCTCAGGGTTAGTCAGGATAGCCTCACGAGCGTCACCATATCTAGCAGCTGCACGCTTAGAGGTTTGTCTAAGCTTCAACTTAATAGATCTACGCTTCATAGCTTGCTCCATGTTGGCTGCAATTTCACTCTCATCCAAAGCAACCTTTGACTCTGGCGTCATGCTGTCGTAAGCATCACGAGCTTCTTGAAGCGTCTCGTATGTTACGCCAAGCTGATTCTCAGAGTAAGCTCTGAATCTGCTCACTGCTTTGTCGTACTTGGGACCTCTCTTGATCCTCTTAGCTTTCTCAGCTTCGGTCTCTGTTTTACCGCGAGCAATGATTGGGTCGTCGAGGCTGTAGTACTGCACGTCACCACGGACAAAGACATCATTGCCGATGACAGTCACCTCCTCAGCAGACTTAATTGGTCTGCCGCTCATATCTGTAAACAGGTTAGACGTCAGTGGGTTAAAGCGTACACGCACACCAGAGAATCCATTTACCGCGTCGATGGCGCTCAGATCTGTAGTGACGAAGCTTCCGTCTACGCTAGCCATAGGAGACTTGCTCTCTTGGAACGTAGCAATCTTTTGTCTTTCGTTTTGATTGACGTTGAACTGCACGTTTCTAAGCAAGACAGCAGGGGCGTAAGACAATGCCTCTCCTGTAGCCGTCTTGTCGTGGATGGTCTGAACTGGCACGCCAGAAGACTTCATGACATTGAGGTTCAGGCGTACACCAACCTTTTGGTTAGGCTGTACTTCTATACCCTTGGCCATAACTGCTCTAGACTGACCGTCCTCACGGAGCAGCTTCCCAACCTGCTTGTTTTCAATGACTTTACGAGTAACCTTTTCTCTAGACTTGTACTCCTCTGTAACGTCAAATCCAAACTTGCCACTATCAAATGATTTGTTTGGTTCTCTAGTCTCCTCTACTGTACCCAAGCTAAACGCCTTGCCTTTAGCTCTCACCTCCAACACACCGTCACCTGCACTTCTGTATACAAACAGAGGTGATTCGTCGGCATTCTTGACTTCTGGGTCGAGCATAGACAACTGCATAGAACTACGCTTCATGCCTGTAGGATCAGGCTTATCCATTGCTTCGACCATCTGCATCTCCAGATCGGCTTCGGCTTGCATAGCTCTTTCGATGGCAATCTCATCCATTCTGCTAAGAGCCATGTATGAGCCGTCACTAGCAATCCTGTCGAGGATAGGGTCGTAAGGCGTGTACGAAGTCTCCAATGTCAGGCCAGGAGCTCTCGTGTTAAGGGTCTGTCCTGCGGCATAGAGGATCTGTCCAGCCTGAGCGACAGTGATCTTGCGCTGTGGGTTGAACTCGTTGTATATACCGACAGCGTCTTCGAGTACCCTTTGTCTAGCTGCAAACTGCTTTCTCTTCTTTCCCTTGCTAGAGTTCTTTCTCTGAGGCATAGGCTTAAAGATCTCGTTGAAGATTCTAGAAGCTGCCTCACGATCGTTTGGAACTGGTGCGTTTTTCTTCTCCTGAATAAGCTTCAGAGCAAGGATTTTTGGAGGGGTATTTGGGTTGACGTCAAGGAACTCAGCGACCTTATAGATTTGATCGGTGGTCATGTAGTTGAAGTCAAACTGAATCTCACCAGAGAGAAGAGCCATCTGATCCATGACGTGCAAGTCCTGTGTCAACACAGACTCGTCACCCATGAGGTTGATAGCCCAAGCTCCGAGCTTGAAGGTCTCTCCTCCTCCAAACTTATTCTGAGCAAACTTCATGTCCCCAGACTTAGAGCGCATCTTCTCCTTGAAGTTGTTACCTCTAAATTCCCCTGTGGCTGGATCGTAGTATCTCAAGGCGACCTCAGATATATCCTTTAGGTGCATAAGCATAGAAGCTCTACGTCCTGACATCTTGTTGTAGATGTCACCAAACATTTCGTCGTCTCTAGTTCCAAGCCTGTCAAGCTCACCGTCAAGGAATAGCTTGCCATCACTCTTTATGTTTCCCATCATGTGATAGAACAACTTAGTAGCGATCTGCAAGTTTGTCTCGGCTGGCAAGCCGTTTGAAGTAAATGCGACAACCATGTCAAAGAGCGGAGCAAAGTCTGCTACATTGTCAGGCATGTTGGGATCGCTTGCCAGGTTTGACAAGAAGCCCTGCCTAGAGGTTCTGTAGTTTCCGAGAAGATCCAGAATACCCTCTGGTCCATCGTTGATGGCAACCTCAAACTCTCTAGCCATGAGTCTAGCTACGTCTTGCTCGGTAGGGTTAGGGCCTAGGATCTCAGAGGCCTGCATAGCCAAGAACTCAAGGTCTGTAACCTTGCTATCCAAAGCGCACTTATCTGCATAGTATCCGCAAAGAATCTGTCTCTTTACGCTTTTAAAGTCCTCGAAGTCCATGGCGTTAGACGACTGTGCCAGCTGACGCAGCACAAACGAACCTCTAGATGACGCCTCCATCTTTCCGTCGTCAAAGCCCTTGTCGCTAAGGGCGTCATTGATTTTGTTGACGTCATCTATAGACAGGTTCCTCCACCATCTGAATCCTTGCTTACCCTCACCGATGAGCTCGGATGCAGCATTGGAAATCTTCTCCATAGTGACTGCCTCTTTTGGAGAGATGTAGTTCTTGACTCTATTCAAGAGAGCATGCTTAGCAGCATCCAACTTTCTCGCTTCCGTAGCTGCCACCTGTTCATCAGTAGGTGGCTTCTCTGGGAACTTCCACTTTCTGATAGCATCAATGTTTACTGGGGTTCTCACCCCACCCTTTATCATATCTGCATTTTCAATCCGAACCCCCTTGGATTCCATGAAGTTAAACCAGTTGATAAAGTGCCACTTACCGTTGAACTCTTGCTGCCCAATACGAGAAGGCAAAGGAGCCCCAAACTTCTTATCGAAGTAAGTTTTGTTAAACTCCATCACAAATGGCTCGTCATCAGGCAGCTTACTGGGGTATAGCTTCGCAGACTTTCTGGTTTTGATGTCACCCTCTGCGCTTTCTACTGTAAAGGTTTGTCCACTCTTTACGAGGTCCACATACTTGCTAAGGATAGACAAAGCGCTTGAGTCGCTAGTGATCTTCAACTCTCTTCCTGCTCTACCCATGGCCGCATCAATCGTTCTGTTGATGAACAGCTTGAGCTTAGCGCCCATGTCCATCTTTACTTTTTGATCGCCACTAATGACTTCGTCGAGAACCTCAAGCTCGTTTTTTACATTACCATCAGAACTTTTTCTCTCATACTGCTCGGCCTTGGCTTTGATTCTGTCCATCAACGCCTTATCCGACTTAACCAATCCTATTAGATTGTTCTTTAGATCCCTGAGCTTTTGAGGTTTTTCTGCATAGATCTTAGCGAATAGAGGGGATAGGTTTGCATGAAGCACTTCCTCAAGGATAGTCTCCTGAAAGCTTTTTGTTCTGTCGAACCCAGCCTCTGCTTCGGCGGTCATGTTTCTCTTGATTCCCTCTGGGGAGATGTGAACGAGATTTCCCTCAAAGTCAACAAACCCGCCCATGCCTGCGCCGCCAGCGGCGTCGCCAGACTTAGCAGTAGTGTGGACTCTAAAATTAAATCCAGGGTTAATAAGAGACAAGGCCTTAAGGACCCTGTTCATTGAAGCAGCGTCCTTAGATGACAATCCAAAGTCACCTTCTCTTACCCCGAATGTCCCATCTTTATTTGGTTTGAGGTCTTGGAATTCACCTTCAATTCCCAAATTGTTTGATGGCTCTCCAACAACGGTTTCTCCGTCCTCTCTAGTAGGAGCCTCTTGAGTCACCTCTGGGCTAGCCCAGAAAGCATCCTCTTTAATCTTCTTTCCATCTACGTCCTTGTATTCTCCCTGTACCGATCTAGCGAACGCTACGGTACTTCCGTCCTCAAGCTTTACTGCGGTGAACATGTCGTCACCATCTCTAACCTGATCTCTAAACTCGACTTCACCTAGAGCAGCTACGCTTCCATCAGCCTTAACCAATCCTCCAGGAGTAACCACGCTATGCTGAGCAAACTCACGAGCAAACTCTTTAGCTTGATCTACGGTCATGCCTTCTACTATGAGGCTGTTCTCTCCTTTCTTGTCGTATCTACCCTTTACCTCGTAGAACTTCAGACCCTTGCTTCTCAAGTAGTTACGTGCCTGTTGTAGGCGCTGCAGGTTAGCTTCTTCACTAAGGGTAGAATTATTTGGATTCTCTGCCGTGAGTATAGCGTAATCGGATGACGCGAGTATAGCCTCAAGGCCTTCTCTTGTGAGCTCTGTTGCTTCTTGATCTGTAAGGGCTTCATTTACCCATGTGTCAGACTGTCTTCTCTCTGCCTCTGCAGCCTTCTGAGACTGACTCTCAGTCATTGCCTGAGTTCTAGAAACAGCATCGAAGTCCATACCTAGAGCGTCCGCCAGTCTAGCCTCGATATCTCTTATACCAGCAAGGGCGGATTCCGTATCGTCTACGTTTCCAAGCTCGGTACCCTCTGTGTTCTCCATTGCTTCAATAGCAGCGTTGGCTTCACTGACCAAGGATTGGGCCTCTCTAAGTCTCTTCACGACCTCGCCTCTGCGACGAGCCATTTCCCTGATGTTGTTTTCGTTAAAGAGCTCGGTACCTTCAGCTTCGTATTCAGCCTCAATGCCAGCTTCCAGAGATTCAATCTCTCTTTGCATAGACACAAGCTTTGCCGCAACAGAGTGCTCGTTGTACCTTCTTCTTTCGTCCAAGGTCAAATCCAAGCTTTCTTCTTTGAAGTTTCCTTCAAGTTCCATACGCTTGGCCACAAGGCTTTCCATTTCCTCACGGATATTCTCTCTTGACTTTTCGTCTGCCACACTTTCAAAGGCAATAGATCTCTGAGCTATAGCCAAGTCCAGTCTACGCATCTGATCAAACACCTCTGGATGACGCAATGACATCATTGTGTAGAACGGACGCTTCCTGTCTTGCCTAGCTCTCTCTTCCGTCTCGATAGCCTTTATTTGAGCCTTGATTAGTTTCTGCTTTTGAGGGTCAGACGTAGCCTTGAGCTCTCCCATAAGACCCTCAATAACAGTCTTAGACTTTGACGATGAATTATCTATGTCCGCTTTAGCCAAAGTAGCAGCCTTTGTTGCAGCTTCCAAGGCGACGAGGTCTGCACTAGGACCACCGAACATCTTTTGTCCAGTGTTTCCGCCAATAAACCCACCAATAACGGCACCCATAACACCAGCATCAACAATCTGATTCCAATAGTTTGAAGGCAAGTCCTCTCCAGTCAAGCCAGCTCTAGCCACGCCTTGTATGGCAGCCACGCCCATCTCCTCTGCCGCTTCAAGAGGCATGGCAATACCGTATCTATATGCGTTGCCTACAGCAAGATTCTTAGCCGCATCGAAAGCAGACTTAAATCCTTTTTCTTTAAATCCTTTCTGAGCTGCCTTTAGCAAAACTCTAGAGCCAATTCCGCTTGTTGTCCAAGCAAAAAGCGCGTCAGCACTTCCATTTACAGCACCCCAACCGAGACGCTGCCAGTCGTTTTCAAATGCTGGATCATCCTTCGCCTCCATGTAAGCGGAGGTGCCACTGCCTGCGCCAAGAGCGCCCCATCCTACTGGTCCAGCTGCTGCTAGAGCAACCGAAGGTATACTAGCCCCAAGGCCCTGTGAAAATGAATTCGCAGCAGCCCAAGCATTACCCTTCAAAACGTTTTCTGAAAATCCTTCTGGTACCTTCACCTCCAAGGCTCTCAGCGCCTCCTTAGTTCCCTTTGAGCTTTCTCTGTAAAGCTCTGAAAGATTTCTCCCTCCCTCTACACCGCCTATAGCTGTGCCCATTGCAGACGCCGCCAAGTACATCGCTGGATCAAGCGTCAAATCAATCCCTGTATTGATCGCAGCACTTGGTACCCCCAACACGGTTTGCAAAAGCTTTCCTACCTGAGTGTCGGCCTCACCGTACATGCCGTTTCCATCGAGGTCAGAGTTAATGCCGAAGTTAAACCATAAGTAGTCAGTAATCTCCTTGACCTTTTCTGGATCGTTTGCGATCTCTTCTGGAAGTTGTTCTAAGATCTGAGCACGGAAGGCCTCGTTCTTTGCTTTCCTAGCCTTGTCTCCGTACTGGGATTTAATCCCCCTTATACCTTCGGCTATGTAATCCTCGGTTATAGCAACCTGCCCCTTGCCTCTGTACTCGCCTGATCTACGCTCAGCGGAGGTTGTGCGACGCATATCACCAACCTGATTGGTGTCAATAAAAGCCTGAACCTCTTCTTCAATCTCTTTGTTGACAGCCTCCTTGTCTTTAGGCCTGTCAAATTCTTGAGAGTTGAAGTAAGAATTCACATAGGGAAGTGGATCAAACCCGTATTCATCATCGAGCTTTTTAGCTCCGTTCTTCCACTCCTCTACTTTTTTCTCCTCTCTTTGCTTTACAAAATCCTCTGTGTACTGACCAAGTGTTTCAGCAATCTCATCTCCCCACAGACTTCTTACAACGGTTGTGGCTCCCTGCATTCCAGGGAAGAAACCAGAAGCAGCCGTAACAGCAACCTCTTCAGCCGTTTGACCTGAGAACCAGCTCCCACCCGAAGAGTCGGACTGAGAATCTTTTTTTTTTACATCCCCGAAGTAAGCATTGTAGAATTCATCTTCATCAAGATCGGTCATCTCCTGGCCCTTCACGTAGGCATACAAATCACCAAACTTCTCTGGATCTGAGTACGCATCGTGAAAAGACTGAGCATCAAGGTCGGTCATTCCCTGACCATTGACGTAGTCATAGAGTTGTTGAAACTGTTCGTTCATTTTATCCGTTAAGTTTTCCTGACGAATCAGCTGATTGCTGACCTCCGTTAAGTCTGTTTTTCTCTGCGTTCATCTGGGACGAAGGCACTTCCCTAAGATCAGTACCAAACGCTTCTGTTCTCAAATCTTCTAGCGTCAATCCATAAACGTCAAGCGCAACATCAAGTTGAGACAACGACGCCTGACCTTCTGCTGAGGACGGGTCTAGCTCTACTTCACGAGTGATAGTGTCTTTATCGTTGGTGAATTCCACACCGCTAAGCACCACAACTCCACGTACGTTGTCGAATTCAATTCTTTGAACCTTAAACTGAGCCAGCTCACCATCAGCCTCTACAGGAATAAGGTCTTGAATTGCTGGGACAGGGAATATCTGTCTGGCAGGCACTGTTGTAAACGTCCCCTCTCCAGTAGGTATATCAACAGTATCTTCTGTTTTGAATGACGCGTTGAGCATAGTGTCGACTCTGTCCTCAAATTCTTTTGCCTCCTCCTCTTTCTTAGCAGCCAGTGTTCTCTCTCCAGCAGACATTGTCGTAGACGTATCTGGCTTGCTCCACGCTCTAAGTGCGTCGTCAACAAACTCCTGCCTAGCCTTCTCCAAGTGCTCTGGCCTGTCAAGCACATCAGCAATGCTAAGATCAAGGTTATTCTGATCTATGTACATTCTGATAGCTTGACGCTCCATGTTGTCTTTGCTAAGCTCGTTCTCCATAAACGCCCTAGCCTTCTCTTCAGTGTCGAACGTAAGGTTTGCAGCTTTCCCCATGTACACATCGTATCCAGTAACGTAGTCTGTTTCAACAAGGTTGGCTACAAATGGAGCCTCTTGTCTAGCGTACTGATTAAACGGCTTACCATCAATCATTACTTGCCCATCGACCACTGAAAAAGAGTGAGCATTTGGATCGTCAAGCTGCTGAAGAACGCCTTCGTAGAACGCCAAGTCGTTGCTGTCTTGCATAAAGTTCTTAGCCCACGGATTCTGTCCTTGATCCGCAAGCTTGGCTCTGTTGTACGCTCCGCCCCAAGTGCTAGAAGCTCCAGGGTCATTAGCTGTACCGTAGTTCGTTGTGTAGTACTGTTGAGACTCAGAGATGAAAGTGTTCAGCTGCTGTACCATTTGATTGTACTTAGCCATACCCTCTTTCGTTTCGGCGAACTGATTGATAGTGGCTTCATCTTGCAAGTAGTTAGACCAAGCATCCGCTACAGCGAAGTCTGAGTCAAACATGCCTGTTGTACTAGGCACTACCACCTCAGCAGATGACTCGTCTATAAACTTCTGCTGCCTCTCTTCGTCGGCTCTGCGCTTCTCTTCAACGAGCTTAGCCTCCTCTTCACCTATCTTCTTGAGCTCGTCGTTGTACTCCTTCTGGCTCTTGAGATACTCGTTCTCAGCAACCCCAGGGTTGTAGAACTTCGTATATAACATCTGTCCTTCGGCCATCACTTGTTGTTCTCGCGGTTAAATTTACGGAGAAGCTGTCTAAAGTAAGGGCTTTGTGATGCTACTTTTTTCTCTTGATCTGGATTTAGGATAACTTCACCTCCTGTCATCTCTCCGATCTTGCGACCATTACGCATGATGTGGATCGGGTTGGTAGCGTGACTAAACGGACCTGGGGTCTTAGAGAGCGGTCCTCTACCTCCATCATTGAAGTCGAGCGGAATATCAGCTTCTTCTTCAGGGCCGAACTCCTGTATGCCAACCAAGTTCCCGCTACTGTCAAGCACGTCAGATGATGATTGAGCTGCAGCACTACCTGCCATTGGCCTGAAGAATCCACTATCGGCCAATGAGGACTGTGTAGCGGCGTTACTAGCTCCACCACCAAACTTACCCGCTGCAGAAGCCATGTTTACACCAGCTTGAGCAGCCCCAAGAGCTGTGTCAAGGAAGCCCATGTTAGCTGCTCTCTTCTGTTCGTCAGCAGCAAACTGTCCAGCCTGTGCTTTCTGCTCTGCCATTGAAGCGGCATCGCCCGCACTCTGAGCCCTGCCCATTTGAGCTCCGAGCAAGCGTTGCATATCTCTCACGTTGGCGTCAGCGACAGTTTGTTTTCTTCTGACATTCGCCTCACCAACTCTCTGCTCTTCCCTAGCAAACTTCTCCAAAGCCGCTTGCTTTCTTTTTTGCGACTCCGCTTCAATCTTGCCTCTATTCTCTGCAGCAGCTCTAGTGACCCTACCCAAACCACCGATCAAAGCCCTAGCCCCTCCAGACCTGAGAGCAGCTATGTTTGTAGCCTCTTGCTCTGCGGCCTGTCTGCGACGCATAGCAGCCACAGGATCTCTCTTAGACTCGTCGAGATACTTCTTAAATGAAGCACCCACTTGCTGCTCTGGACCAACCTTAAGCTTCTGCTTGAAGCGAGCTGCCTGCGCCTGCTGGAACTGCTTCTCTGCTGCTGCTTTCTGCTCTGCAGCTTGAGCCTCTAGACCTTCTTGACGCTCTTTCTCCCTCTTGGCTTTTCTTCTAGCACCAATACCCTTTGCAATACCCCCCAGTGCAGAGATGCCTGCAGAGATAAGCATAGGGGTAAGTACTGGATCTATGGCGTATGTAAGGTTAGGGTCTGGAGTCCTGAACAATATGTCCCAGATAATTGTATCCCAGATTGTTTGCAGTAGTTCCAACATTTTACAAATATAGTTATTATGCGATTACCCGTAGTGGTTGGGTGAATCGGAGATGTGAGTGTTTATGGCGTATAGCTCGTACTGAGAGCTAGAGTTATTCAGTATCTTAACTTTGGCCCAAGCTCCACGGATAGGATCACCGTTAATTTCATTGGTGTCTTGGATGGCATATAGCTCTGTAGGTGTAACAGCGCTACCCCCATAGTCATTGAAAGTGACCTCCTTCCCGTTCACACTTTTAATCGTAAGGCCAGAAATGGTAGTTAGAGACGCATTAGCAATTCCCATCCCTTTCTTTATAGGAAGTCTATCGAGCTTGTTGTTAAAGGTTATAGACCCTGTACTTGAATTTATAGTGCCTGGAATCACATCAACGTTTCTGCCTAGAGGAATCAACGTTGCCACGTTGTCGGCTTCGTCCCTGCCAAAAGCAGCGTATCTAACACCTTCTTTCACTTCAAAGCTTCTTATCCTACCAGAACTACCTAAATCAGTAGTGACTCCCCCCTCTTGCACTTTCCATAAGTTAGAGTCTGTCTCTAAAGAGAGTGCATCAAAAACCTTTACCTTTCCTGGGGCTGCGTTAACAACAAACGTTAAAAAGCTCGAATTGCTCGTGTTGTAAAAATTACATCTATCAGCTGAGTCGGTGTGCTCATGCATAAGGTCAGTGTAGTCGTTATAGTACCCACCACCCGATTTAGATCCGTTAAGCAGTTTAAAAGAATACAGCCTGTTGTCTACTGTCGCATACCTTTGGGGTATAAACCCATATCTAGATGCCCACGCTTTTGTTTTTTCAGAGAACCCATAGGTTCTTGAAGAACCTGATAGGCCTGTATCGAAGGTAAAGAACACCACTTGATCTCTTGGATCGTAACCAGAAACTATGTTGACAGTTGAGGTTCTTGATTTGTAATCCCCGAATCTGTCCTCGAATGCGCTCCGCATACCGATGTCTGATATAGATACAACACTGTTCCCCTGAACCATACCTATCTCTTCCCTGTCGTAATCAATAAAGTACACAGCAGAGCCTGTATTAACTACAGAACCAACATACGGATCTGACAGTCCAAAGTCCGCAGAGGCGTATACGGTAGATCCAAAAGGATTCTCGGAGACGCTGACGGCACCACCACCCTCGGCGTAAGAGAGGATGTTTTTGTTTACAGTGGTCAAGGAAACCTTCTGCTGCTGAAGCCCTATAAGACGATCATTGTAATCCCCGATGTAGTACAGACTTCCATACTTCTTGTCAAAGTTGAAGAAGTTGGATTTAGCTGGATTAAAGCTAGCCAGAGTAAGGATGTTAATGTCCGACTGATACTCATCACTGTGAACAATAGAGCTCTTGTAAAACCTTTCACCGTCGTTCTTTACTTCAAGGTGAGTTCTGCCCTTAGACCACACCAAGCTGTTCGCAAAGTAATCAGATACGTAAGATGACTCCACAACACCAGTATTGAACCCCCATGATTTAGGAGAGGAAATGCCTGTGTTAAACACCAAGTTCTCAGGCGTGGTAGGATTGAAGTATCCTTTGTAAGCTTGATTGAGTTGAGCCATCCTGAGATGAGCGTCACCAGTTATGGTTATGGCGTCACCATGCTTAGAGATATCGTGGCATTCACCAATTTCATACCAAACCCTATTCGACGACTCTTCGCTTGGCGTCAGTATTTCTATTATACACCTTGGCCAGTCTGGTTTGTCGGGGACTGAACCGTCAGAATACCTGGGGGGGAGCCCTACCACTGGGGCGTTGGTATTGGCTATATCCTCAATTTCAGGGTAGTTAACAAAATACTTGTCCTGACCGCTTTCACTGTTGTAAGGATAGAGGTCTGAGTCAACAAAAAACCACCCTCTATAAAGAGCTACAAACCAGTCATGACCATTTTGACCTCTCCCGTCACTGGCCCCCGTGTTAGATGCGTAGTAGTTGAACCAAGTTGTATAATCATTAGTGAATCCGTATTTCTCTACGTTTAATCCTCCGCCAGTGTAGGTCTTATCTACATTGACAGCCTCACAAACCAAGAATCTACCAAGAAACTCATCCTCCATTTTTGTTTTATTGGAAGCATTCTTGTGTACTGGATATAGCGGATTGTTTTCGTCGTCATACAAAGTTACTTGGTCGACGACTCGAAACTCCATTGGACCTCCAGACCTGGCTACCTTTTTATTGTAAGTGGTACCGATATCTCCGTTACCTTGAGAACTTCTAAATGCTTCACAAAGAACTCTAACTATATCTCCTTTTTGGAAGCTGTATTCTATCT
>LULK01000488.1_pt1 | contig 46515 bp, 60 predicted proteins | sample 728181 | NCBI WGS metagenome assembly LULK01 (sample SAMN03860291, study PRJNA289734) | marine metagenome | biome: seawater column; feature: ocean; material: water; isolation source: Red Sea water column Station 169 - depth 10m | place: Saudi Arabia: Red Sea | collected 2011-10-15 | depth 10 m | reverse complement strand
CTCAAAAGTTAGCTGATCAAAAATTTAAGCAGGGTAAAGATCCTAAAGTTACATGGGAAGAATATCAAGATATCGCAAAGGAGATTGGTATTGAAATAGAGCAGGGTTCAAATGTTTCTCATTCAGGAGGAATGGAGGTAAATCTTAATTATGTAGTTCCAAATGAAAAAAAATTGGATAAAGAGTCAAATAAATCAATGGATTTTCTAGATCAGGTAAGATTTATGCGCTTTGGGCCATCTCCTCATTTTAAAAGTCCTGGAAGTAAAGAATATGAAGCAGCTGAGGATTCAGACTTTACCATGTCTATGTACAAAATAGATGATGTGAAAGAGCTTTCAATAGATGAAGCAAAAATAGTTTCATGTAGTTAAACATACTGACTTTAGGACATCAGAAAGATCTATATCTAGAGATAAATTTCATGAGTATATTTCAAATGTTGCAAATTCTGACAATTGGAATCTCTGGTTAGGGTTACATACAACAGAAGATGGTGATTTTGATTTAAACATTGGAGATGAACAACCAAAATATAGGATTTATGATCCAAAGACGAAAATAACAAGCATATTATTTTTTTGGAGGATAAACATGCATGATATAGCTAAGGGTATAAGGCGAATATCAGTATTAACTGCATGGAATGGGAGACCGGTAGGGCCAAGTAAAAAAAATCTTAAAAAAAATAAATTCCATAAATGGAAAACATCTAGGAGACTTTGTAATCAAATCAATAAGTCCAAAATGACTTACTTTTGTTTATTAAAAGGTGTAAGGGAAGGGGAAGGCTGATAATGTTAAATTTAAGATCAATAAAGCCTGAAGAAGCTATAGAAAAATTTATAAACAAGCAGTCAATTAAAATTAAACAGAGAATTCGTGATAAAGCAATTAAGAATGCTGAAAGAAATCTAATTCTAGCTGGGAGAAAGCTGAATGATCTTACTCCAGAGGAGTGGGAGTTCATCGTTGCTGAGGAAGAAATTTTAGTTTGGGAAAATTATTTTTTTTAAGATTTTTTTTACTTGGCCCTACCGGTCTCCCATTCCATGCAGTTAATACTGATATTCGCCTTAATCATTAGAGCCAATTCTAAAATTGTATTCAGGCTGACCATCTCCATAGCAATAATTTTTCTTGTGAATCTTATTTATACAAAATATGAATCTTTGCTGCTTACAACCAATCCTGAGAAACTTTTTATACCTCTATATATTTATACAGGAATAGTTGTTGTATTAATTGTATGGACTTTGTTGTCTTTCAAATGGATTGCTTCATTAAAAGAAGCGAAAAGCAAATTAGAGATAACTAATTCGTACAAAAATAAATCAAATGAATATGAAAAGATTAAAGACGTTTTGACTTACCCCAAACTTAAAACCAAGAAAGATACAATTCTGGAGGACTTATGACAAAGACATTTTACACAACTGATATGCCGAGAAAAGAACACAGTTATACAGGAGAGCTTAAAAATCACAAAAAACATGGTTACGGCACTTTAATTCTAAAAAGTGGTGAAAGGTATACCGGTGAGTGGAAAGATAACATGTTTTTTGGACGAGGATCTTATTTTTCAAATCATTTTAAATATATAGGTGAATGGCAAAATTTTAAAAAAATTGGTTTTGGGAGTTGTTATTGGTCTAATGGAGCTAGTTATATTGGTTCTTGGGATAATGATATAGAAAATGGAGTTGGTAAATACACTTGGCCAAGCGGAGCTGTATATGAAGGAGAACATCTTGACGGTAAAGCTCATGGTAAAGGCATTTTTTGGCAGCCTAATGGTAAGAAATATTCTGGATTGTGGAATAAAGGAAATCCAGATTCAAAAACCATTTCATTATATGTTTGGAAGAAAATTACAAATGATTTCCTTATATTAGGGAGACATGATGCAGAATTAATATCATTTGATGGACGAGCAGTTACTGCTATGACATCATCGTTGGAAATAAACTCAAGATCAAATCATGAGTGGAATGATGGACCGCTAAACGACGATTGGGATGGAGGTAATTGGGAACAACATATGTATGGATGGTAATAAATATTATTTAATGATTAGATTTTAAAATAATCTTTTTTGAACTTTTTATATGTTTTGAGTCTAAAATAGATTTTTAAGCACATTATTAGATAGACAAAATTTAATCATGACAAATGAAAAGCAAAATATAGATATGGTAATGGCAACAAAGCTATTTTTTGTTAATTATTTCAATTTTTCAGGTAGGGCTAGTAGAGCAGAGTTTTGGTGGGTTTATCTTGCATTAACAATAATAGGTTTTGTTCCATTGGTGGGTATTTTCATACAGCTTGTAACCTTTATTGGACTTATTTCGCTAACATCTCGAAGATTACAAGATGTTGGATTTTCAGGTTGGTATCAGTTAATACCATATTCAATTTTAAGTCTGTCAATAGGATTGAGCTTAGCTGAAATTTCTTCTACTCCATTTGCTATTTTTATATCTGTCATAGTGTCCATAACTTTTATAGTTTTTCTTGCTAAACCATCAATCGATGAAGATAATCAGTGGGGCAAAAAAAATGAACATAGCACTAGCAATTATTCTTTAGGAAATAATCCAAAGGACTGGTAATAATTAATTATGACAAAAGTTATTCAACAAATGGATATGACGAAAGCTGCAAAGCTATTTTTCACGAATTATTTTGATTTTTCTGGTCGTGCTAGTCGAGGAGAGTTTTGGTGGGCATATTTGGCATTTTTTATCGTTAGCACTATTCTCTTCGTTGTTGATGGTGTAATAGTGGGCATGATTTTTGGTTTTACTGATAACGAACTTCTATCAATTAATGAGAACGAATTTTTATCAAATAATGGATTTTTTTCAAATATTTTTTCTCTAGTAACTTTTATTGGCTGGATATCTCTCACTTCAAGACGACTTCAAGATAATGGACATTCAGGATGGTGGCAGTTAGCTTATTTCAGCATCATTCCAACAATTTTTCTTTGGGTATTCTTTATTTCTGATGATGGTAATCCAGTTTTGTTATCATTCTCAATTATTTTTACAATAATCACTTTAGCTCTATATATACTGATTCTGGTATGGCTAATTTTGCCCCCAACTGAAGATGAGAATAAATGGGGGCTGAATCCACTCTACCATGACAATCAAAATAAGACATTTACGGGTGCTGATCCTAAGGATTGGTAAAGTTTTTCTCTTATCTTATAAAATAAAAATAGGAAAAAGCATTACCATTATTAGCACGAATAATTGAATTAAAATAAAAGGAATAACCCCTCTATATATTTCAGCTGTTTGAATGCTTTGGTCAGCAACGCCCCTTAAATAAAATAAAGAAAATCCAAAAGGAGGTGTTAAAAAAGAAGTCTGTAGATTAATTGCAAATAAAATTGCCAACCATACCGGATCAAATCCCATCATCAAAAGCGGTGGAGCCACTAATGGAACAATCACATAACATATTTCGATAAAGTCGAGGATAAAACCTAACAAAAATATAACCACTAGTACAAAAATAAGAGCTGTATATGAACCACCAGGAATAGAGCCGAAAATAAGGTTTATCAATTCATCTCCTCCAACTCCCCTAAAGATTAATGAAAAGATTGAGGCACCAATAAGAATTGTAAATATCATTGTTGATACTATTGCTGTCTTCTCAGAAGACTCTTTGATAAATGCAAAACTCATTTTTCCATTTAGTAATGCAATAATTAATGCGCCAAATGCTCCAATTGCTGCTGCTTCGGTAGGCGTTGCTATTCCAGCAAAGATTGAGCCTAACACTAAAAAAATCAATAAGAACGGAAGTGCTAAAGTTTTAAATAAATCTAATATATTAATATTTGAATTTTCAGCGTGATCGGTAATGCTTGGATTTTTTTGGTTTTTATAAATAGTATAAATTAGATAACCAAGGCAAATTAATATACCAGGTACTATCGCTCCAACAAATAAATCACCAACAGTAACCGTTTGTTGTGAAAAAATCCCCATATCATTCTGGGCTCTTTGATAAGCATTGGACATAACATCTCCAAGCAAAACTAATGCAATGGATGGTGGAATAATTTGTCCAAGCGTTCCAGTTGATGCAACCAATCCCGCAGAGAAGCTTTTATCGTATCCTTGATTAATAAGAATGGGGAGAGACATTAATCCCATAGTCACTACTGTCGCTCCAACAATTCCTGTGCTTGCAGCAAGCAAGGCACCAACTACAATAATTGAAATAGACAGACCGCCCTTAACACTTCTAAAAGCTAATGCCATGTTTTTCAACATACTTGCAGCAATGCCTGATTTTTCAAGAATAGTTCCCATAAAAATAAATAACGGAACTGCAAGCAAGGTTACATTATTCATAATACCGAAAATTCTAATAGGTATACTTCCAAAAATGGTTGGATCAAATATTCCAAAAGGAATGCAAATCAATGCAAACAAAATTGATATACCACCTAAAGTTAAAGCCACAGGATATCCTGCCAAAAGAGCTGTACATATTATGATAAGCAGCAATAGAGGAATTAGTTCCATTTTTTGCTCAAAATTTGATATATAAAAGTAAGAGTCAAAGTAATTGGAAAGAGAATAACTAGCGTTTTCTGAAGGTAAACATATTTAAGACCTCCTGCCTCGGTAGAGGCTTCTTTTATTTTCCATGACATTTCGATTAAATCAATAGAATGAAATCCCACCACAAAACATACCGGCAATAAAAATAATAAACTCAGATAAAAATTGATATTACTTTTGTAATTATTTGATGAATCTCTATAGAAAATATCAACTCTAACATGTTCATTTTTATAGTGAACATATCCAGCGCAACCAAGAAAGACTAGAGCATGTATATACATTACAAACTCTTGAAGTCCAGTAAGACCAATTCCAAAGGAATATCGAGCAACTATTATCACTATCATCAATAATGTCATAACAGGAATCATCAACGATATGAATTTTCCTATTGAATTTATTATTTTTTCTATAAACATCATTGAATAAGTCTCTAAGTATTCGTTAAAATACAAACATGATTATAGTACTTTCTCCAGCAAAAACACTTGATTACGAATTTGAGTCTAATCACGAGCATTCTGTTCCTGCGTTTTTAAATAATTCTTCAAAATTAATTGGTGAGCTTAAAGAAAAAGAACCAAAAGATATTGCATCTTTAATGGGGCTCAGTGACAAATTAGCTTTGTTAAACTATGACAGATACCAATCTTGGTCTGCTGCAAAAACAGTTTCTAAAGATTCAAAGCCATCGATGTTAGTTTTTAAAGGAGATGTGTATCAAGGATTACAGGCTGAAGACTTAAGTAAAGCAGAGATGAAGTTTGCTCAAAAACATATCAGAATCTTGTCTGGTTTATATGGCATATTAAGACCATTAGATGTGATGAAACCTTATAGACTTGAAATGGGAACAAAGCTTGAGACATCCGAAGGTAAAAACTTATATGAGTTCTGGGGTAACAAAGTGCAAGATAATGTTTTACAGGAATTAAAAAATCAAAAATCTGATCTTTTAATCAATCTCGCTTCAAAAGAATATTTTACTGTATTAGGAAAGTTGCCTGAGGATGTGAACGTTGTTACTCCAACTTTTAAAGATTATAAAAATGGCAAATTCAAAATTATTAGTTTCTATGCTAAAAAAGCCAGAGGAATGATGGCGAGATGGATAATAGAAAACAAGATTACTGATTTTGAAAAGCTTTCTGGTTTTAACGTTGATGGCTATAAGTATTCTAAAGCTGAGTCAACAGCTACTACGCCTGTTTTCTTGAGAAAAGCTTAAGAGTCTGATTCGTTAAACTTTTTTACTTCAACAAGATCGTTAAACGATGCATCTCTTTTTTCCATATTAGCTGTTATAGCCTCAGTCATATCTTTTTGGCTTAACATTGCACCGCTCCATAAAGCATTATATTCAAGACCTTCGCTAACACTATGGTCTCTAGAATAGTTCATCACTGCTTTTAATCCATAAATTGCAACAGGTGATTTTGAGGCAATGACTTTAGCAAGCTCATTAGCAGCTGCAAGCATTTCTTCTTGAGATTCATAAGTATCACTAACCAAACCAGCTTTTGCTTCGTCTGCATACATTCTTCTGCCGGTATAGGCCATTTCACGCATTTTTGAATCTGGAATAATTTTTGGAAGTCTTTGCAGAGTTCCAACATCAGCAGCCATACCTATATTAATTTCTTGTATACAGAAAAATGCATCCTTAGAGGCAAGTCTAATATCACATGCTGTGACAAGATCAACAGCACCGCCGATACATCCTCCATGAATTGCTGCAATCACTGGCACTCTAATTTTTTCTAAGCTAGTGATATATCCTTGTAATTCTTTTGCTACTCTGTAAACAGCTTCACCTATTCGTGCATGGTCAGGTTTTTTTTCATCTGGAATGTTATCAACACCGTTTGAGAAAGCACTTAGATCCATACCTGCACAAAAATGTTTACCCGTCGATGACATCACTACAACTCGCACCTCTGAATTTTTATTTATTTCTTCTAGAACATCACCAAGCTCAACCCAAAAATCTCTGGACATTGTATTCAACTCATCTGGTCTCGATAAAACTAGATTTGCTACGTGATCTGAGATATCAACCTTGAAACTTTTATATTTTGTACTACTCATTGTTTATTAGCCATTTCAATTGATTCATTTACGATAGCTCTCATTTTTTCAACATGCTCAAAAGTTTTGTGATGCGATAAAACCACTTTTCTTTCTTCACTGAGAAGAACTAACATTTTCTTTAGCTGTTCTAGATTTTCTATTATCTTATTTTCCATAAATATTTTATTTATAAGTTTTTTGCAATCATTAAGCATTATAATGCTCTTACACAATGAAATCACTAAGACAAATTTTTTTAATTATAGTTATTTTTTTTAATAACAACATATTTTCATCTGAAGATGACAAAACGTTTCAAGAGCAATCAATGCTATCAGTATTATATGCCCAAACTTCAGCTGAATTTTCTGCTAATAATATACAAACTTACAATAACGCTAAAGTTCACCTAGACAAAGCTTTAGCAGATGATTCTTGGACTGCTGCCCTTGAACAAAAGGATAATTATCAAAATAAAAAACCAGCAATTATATTAGATATAGATGAAACAGTTTTTGATAATTCGCCATTCCAAGCAAGGACAATAATCAAAGGTTTGTCATATCCAAATGGCTGGGTTGAATGGGCTAATGAAGGACAAGCAACCGCCGTAGCAGGCGTGTCAGATTTTTTAAAATATGTAGATAAAAAAGGAGTTAAAATTTTTTATGTTACTAACAGGATACATATTCTTGAAAAAGCAACAAAAAAAAATTTGATTGAACTCGGATTGCCCTTTGATGATGATATAGATGTTTTATTGATGAAAGAAGAAAATGGATGGACTAGTGATAAAACTTCAAGACGAGAATTAATAGCAAAAGATTATCGAATATTGCTTATGGTTGGAGATCAATTGACCGACTTTATTTCAGCAGATGAAGCATATGTCCACCATGTTGAAAGAAAAAAAATAGCTTCTAAATACTCAGATATGTGGGGAAAAAAATGGTTTGTAATAACCAATCCTATGTACGGAAGGTGGGAGTACTCAATTTATGATAATGAAACTCCCGAATCTGAAGAAGCAGCAAAAGCTATAAGAATAAATTCACTTCGCCCTTAAGACAATGAGACAGTTAATAGTAATAATTTTTACTTTGCTTATTTTAATTGGCTGTAGCAGTCAAAAGACTGAGGTTGTGAAGATGGGTTACAAAGATTCTGACTTATTAGAAATACAAAACTTTTCAGATACAAAAAAACCAAAAAACATAATCTTAGCAATTGCAGATGGCGCTGGATTAAATCATATAACCGTCTCAAGGTTAGCCATTGGGGGCCCAAATCACAAACTTTATATAGATCAACTACCTATTAATGGCACCTCTACAACTCATGCTTATGAAAACCTTATTACAGATTCAGCCGCAGCTGCAACTGCTTGGGCGACAGGAAATAAGACTAAAAACAGATATTTATCAGTAGATAAGGATAAAAAAAATCTCACAACTATTTTCGAGATGCTAGATAAAAAAGGATACTTAAAAGGAATAGTCGCTACATCTTCGGTTACACATGCTACACCTGCTGCATTTTATGCTCATATTGATTCAAGATACAAAGAAAAAGAAATCGCTAAACAGTTGCTTAATTCTTCGGTAGACATTGCGTTAGGAGGAGGACAAGAATTTTTTAATTTAGAGCAAGCAAGCAAAACTCACTATCTTATGACTCAGAAAGCAGCTTTAGAAAAAAATTATGATAGTTTAAAACAAATAGTTGGTTTGTTTGATGAAGATGGAATGGAGAGAGGTCCAGATATGCCAACTCAAAGAGAGATGACCAATTATGCTTTAGATTACTTAAATGATAAGTGCAATGGATTTTTCTTAATGACCGAAGGTAGTCAGATAGATTGGGCAGGTCATAGTAATGATATAGATTATATGCTCAGGGAATTTAAAGACTTTGATCTAACAATTAAAGATTTAATTAATTTTGTTTCAAATAATAAGGACACACTTTTACTAATTACAGCTGACCATGAAACGGGCGGACTTCAACTTATGAAGCAAAAAGGTGACTCTTTTGAAGTTCAGTGGGGAACCGGCAGTCATACAGGTGTGCCTGTAGGTGTTTATGCTTATGGCCCAGGTAGTCAAAATTTTAACGGCATCATGGATAATACTGACATTTTCTATAAGATTTTAGAGGTCTTAGATTATCAAAATTTAGCAAGCTCATCGTGTTTTTAAAATAATGATTGATAAAGCTTTTATTGACACACATCTTGAAGGATTAAAAGAGTGTGTTAAAGATGCATCGAATGCGATACTAGAGGTTTATGAGAGTAGTGATTTTGGCGAGATTAATAAACAAGATGGATCTCCCTTAACACTTGCAGATAAAAATGCAAATGAAATCATACTCAACAGACTAAACCTTTTAACTCCTGATATCCCGATAATTTCAGAGGAAACCTTTGAAGTAGAATCATTGCAAAGCTTAAGTAAGACATATTGGCTTGTTGATCCTCTTGATGGAACAAAAGAATTCATCAATAAAACAGGCGAGTTTACTGTAAACATAGCTTTGATTAATGATAGAAGCACTATCTTTGGCATTGTTGCTGCTCCAGTTAGTGGAAAGATCTGGCATGGCTCTATCTTTAGTAAACAACCCATAGTCGATCCAGCTCCACAAAATATTAGGATTGTTATGAGCAAAAGTCATAAAAATGAAAATGATGAAAAATTTCTAGAATTTTTAGATATGAATGAAGTGCAATATCAAATTGTTGAAAAGGGGAGTTCTTTAAAGTTATGCAGCCTTGCTGACAATGAAGCCGATATTTATTCAAGATTTGGTCCAACTTCAGAGTGGGATATTGCTGCTGCACATGCAGTGTTAAATAGTTGTGGAGGAAGTGTTATAAACATTAAAGAAGAAAGAGAGTTAGACTATGCTAAAAAATCTACTATTCTTAATCCATATTTCATGGCATTTAGAAATAAGGCTTTGGAAAATGAATTTTTAGACCTTTTAAGAGATTTTTTTAAAAAATTGGTATAATTTCCTATTACACATAATTAATTGATATAATTAATTATAAACATTATTTATAACATGGGCACACAGTTACAACCCTCACAATTAAATAGTCCAGGTAAAGATATTGAATCCTATCTTTCATCTGTTCACTCAATCCCTATTCTATCTAAGGAAGAGGAGAAAGAACTTGCGTTAAAGTTGTATGAAGAAGATGATTTAGATGCTGCAAGACAGCTTGTTATTCATCATTTAAGATTTGTTGTTCACATAGCACGTTCATATCAAGGTTACGGCCTTCCTCTTGGTGACATAGTTCAAGAAGGAAATGTAGGATTAATGAAAGCGGTTAATAAATATGATCCACATAGAGGAGTTAAATTGGTATCCTTCGCAGTTCACTGGATAAAGGCAGAAATCCAGGAATACATTCTTAGAAACTGGAGACAGGTTAAAATTGCTACAACCAAAGCTCAAAGAAAGCTTTTTTTTAATCTTAGAAGTAAAAAGAAATCTCTTGATTGGTTGACAAAAGAAGAGGCTGAAAAAATTGCCAAAGATCTAAATGTTGACGTAAAAGATGTTTTGCATATGGAGAACCGTTTATCCTCAAATGATTCATCGTTTGATACACCAGTAGCGACTGGAAACGATGACGAAATTATGTCTCCATCACAATACTTAGAGGATAAAAGATACGACCCAGAAGTTATTGTCGCATCTGATCAAGCAGATCAAGTTAATAAACAAGAATTATTTGCTGCACTAAAGTCACTTGACGATAGAAGCAAAGATATTCTTCAAAGAAGATATCTATCAGATGATAAAGCTACTCTTCATGATTTGGCGGATGAATATGATGTTTCTGCTGAAAGAATAAGACAAATAGAAAATGCTGCCCTTAAGAAATTAAAATCATTGATGGTAGATTTCGCATAATCTTTCACCTTTTACATGCGTTTAAAGTTTCTTCCTTCTTTTGTAAAAAGAAGGGGCCGAATAACAAAAAAGCAAGAGCATTCACTTCGTAAATTAGATAATTATTCCATCAAAAATTTAAGCGAGATAATTAGTCTTTCTAGAGCATATGAATGCTGTACACTTGAAATAGGATTTGGAAACTCAGAATATTTACAAAGAAAGGCTATGGAGAATCCAAGTACTCTTTTCATAGGCTCAGAGGTTTATTTATCCGGCATTGGAACTTTAATAGGAGCAATTGAAGAAAAAAAATTGAGCAACATCAGAATTTTTCCTGACGACGCAAGAATTTTACTAGATCAAGCGGGTGAAAGTATTTTTGACGAGGTAGTAATATTATGTCCTGATCCATGGCCTAAAGATCGTCATCACAAAAGAAGATTATTACAACCAGAATTTATTGAGATGTTACTTAAGTTTCTTAAATGGAATGGGCGTCTATATATTTCAACTGACTGGCAACATTATGCTGATGAAATTAAAGCTAATTTAAATCATCCTTCTCTTAAAAAAAGAAACTCTTCAAGGGAGTCTAGAGCATCAACAAAATTTGAAGATAGGGGCATAAAAGAAGGAAGAAAAATTTATAGATTTGATTATATAAAGACTAAACCATAGTTGAATTAAAAATATCCATAAACTTTTCGGTAGCAATTGCTCTGTGGCTTACGTTATTTTTAATTTCTTGCTTCATCGAAGCCATAGAATGTGAGTATCCTTTTGGATAAAAAATCTTATCATAACCAAAACCGCCATCTCCAGAGCTTTTGATGCTAACTTTTCCATGAATTTCTCCATGAGTAATTATTGGCATTGGATCACTATAACTTCTAAGACCTACCAAAACACATACATAATATGCATTGAGTTCTAATATATTTTTTTGATTTAATTTTTCAATAATTTTTTCTCTATTTTGTTTATCGGTTGAATTTTCTCCAGCATAGCGTGCTGAATAAATACCTGGTTCATAATTAAGATCTGGAACTACCAAGCCAGAATCATCAGCAATAGTAAACATTTTTGATCTTTTGGCACCGTGTTTCGCTTTAATCAAAGCATTTTCTAAGAAAGAATAACCATCTTCTACAGCATCATTTATTTTCAAATCTGTAAGCGAGAATATTTTGTATTTTTTAAAAAGATTTTTAAATTCTTTTATCTTGCCCTTGTTAGATGAAGCTATCAGAATTTCTTTATTATTTTTCAAGCAAGTACACTCCTTCAACCGCAAGAAGGTTTGGGATTAGTGAAGTAAATTTTCCTCTTTTGCCGCTTCTGTTAAGAAAAACTTTATCAATGATATTAATTTTTTCATCAGCACAAAGTTTTTCAAAATCTTTTATAGTACAAAGGTGAATATTTTCTGTTTCATACCAACTCGATGGCAGCTCTGGTGTTACAGGCATTCTGCCATTCATAATATCTAGTCTACATTTCCAATAGCCAAGATTTGGAAGAGTTACAACACATCTTTTAGACAAACTTAACATTCTATTGAGAGCAAGATTAGGATTTTTTAAACATTGAATCGATCTTGCCATTATAGATAGATCAAAATTTGCAGATTCAAATTCATTAATTCCCTTGTCAATATCTTGTTTAATAACAGGCACTCCTTTAGCTATGCATTCTTGAATTTTTATATCGTTAATTTCAACTCCGTAGCCAAATACATTTTTTTCTATCATTAATTCTTTTAATAAAGACCCCTCACCACAACCAAAGTCTATAACTTTGCTTTTGTTTGGAACCCAATCTTTAATAATATTTGATAGTTCTAAAGCCATTATGATGTAATAAATTTTCTGATAATTTTTGAGTACATGTCTGTATGAAATAGAAAGCTATCATGTCCATGGTCTCCTGCAAGGATGACGTAGGAAGAGTTAATATTATTTTGCATTGCAGCTAGTTGAATCTCCTTGCCACGTTCTGGTGGATATAGCCAATCAGAATAGAAACCAACAATAAGTAGTTTTGCTTTTATGTTTTTAAGACTTTCAATAAGGCCTTTAGATTTTCCAGCATCGTAGTTATCCATTGCTTTTGTCATAAGGATATATGAATTTGCATCAAACGATTCGGAAAACTGATCTCCCTTATATTGCAGATAGTTCTCTATTTCAAAGTCGATACCTTTATTCATTTTTGATTCTGAGTCCTGGAACCTCCTGCCAAATCTATTGTCCATATGCTCCTCAGACAAATAAGTAATATGCCCAAGCATACGAGCAGTTTTTAGACCATCTTTTGGAATTACTTTATGATCATGATAATTGCCATCATAAAAATTTTTATCCTTTCTAATAGATTCGCGGGCAACTTCATTCATTGCTATATTTTGTGTGCTTGATTTTGGTGCTGCTGCAAAAATACCAGACCTTTTCACTTTATCTGGATAGGCAATTGTCCATTGAAGAGCTTGCATTCCACCAAGGCTCCCGCCAGCAACCATCTCCCAATATGGAATATTTAATTTGTCCATTAACATTTTCTGTGATTTGACCCAATCCTCAACACTTACTTGAGGAAAAGCACTACCATAAATTTTATTTGTTTCAGGGTTAATTGTGTTGGGTCCAGATGACCCTGCACAGCCACCTAAATTATTACAACATACAACATAGTATTTATTTGTATCTAAGGCTTTATCGGGCCCAACTATTTGGTCCCACCATCCTTTACCTAACTCTTTATCTTCACCAGCAACATGATGATTGCCAGAAAATGCATGACACACAAGGATAGCATTAGATTTTGATTCGTTAAGCTCCCCATAGGACTCTATCATTAAATCAAAAGAATTTAGAATATAGCCAGATTCAAGCGTAATACCATCTGGAAATGAAATTAACTGACTGTTTTTTTTCATTGAATAGCCCAATAAATATCAGATAAAAAACTTTCAAGTAAATTTACTAATATCAATATAAATATCGGTGAGAAATCTAATCCTCCTGCTGAAGGAATGTATTTTCGTATCGGTGATAATGTTTTATCTGATATTTCTTCAACTAATTGAAGAGCAGGGTTAGAGTTTTGGGGAGACACCCAACTTAAAATAACCCCACCAATAACTGCATAAAAGATAATTCTAATGCCAGTGAGCAATGTTAGTACGATTGCCATTCCGATCAGATTAAGAATTTCATGTTGGTCACCAACATATATATACATACCAGCAAGTTTTAAAATTATTGCCAACAAGAAAATATTTATTGTTTGATTAGGGAAAAGAAAGAGAATTCTAGAAATTGGTTTGTATATTTTTATGCAGAAAGAAACGATTGGATTGTAGTAATCAATTTTTAAAAAACTAAATAAAAAGAGAAATATAAAAAAATAATTTAATATGCCCAGCAATAAAGTAATAATTCCAAGACTAGTACTCATTTGATATTTCTCCAGATCTTTTTATTGCAGCTTTTAGACCTTTCTCGAAAACCTTATTTAACTTATTTTCTTTAAAAGATTTTAAACCTGCTTCAGTAGTTCCTTTCTTTGAAGCAACTGCAGAGATTAGTTTATCTAAATCTTTATCATTTTCTACAGATGCTCCAACACCTTTCATTAAATTTACAATAATTTCATTTACCTTTTGTTTATTTCCATCACAAAGCTCAAGAAGTTTTTTTTCATAAGATTTTAATAAATAGAAAAAATATGCCGGACCACTTCCTATCATTCCAGTAAATGTGTCAATTTTCTTTTCTTCCTTAAGAGAAATTACTATTCCAACCTTTTCAAATAATTTTATTACTCTAGATAAATCTGTTTGTTTGAATGAAGAGTTATATATTGCGGTAATACCTAAGCCAAATTTAGATGATGTATTTGGCATCGCTCTCATAATTTTAATATTTTTTCCAAAGCTTCTATATCTTTTAGTTTTTAAACCTGCTACAAGGCTCACAATTTTTGGTTTTGTATCTTCATTTAGAATTGTTTGAAATGCAGAAGTCGCATCTTTTGGTTTTACTGCCAAAATATAAAGATCAATTTTATTTTCTGCATCAGCAAGCTTTTTGATGCCAAGTTTTTTTAAAACCTTTTGATTATTATCATTTCTATCGACGAAGAAGATATTTTTTGGACTATAACCCGAGTTTATTAGTCCTTTTATAATTGACTGGGCAATATTTCCACCACCAAAAAAAGCTAAATTCTTCATAGTCTTTTTCCGAAAATAGACTCACCAATTCTTAACATTGTCGAACCATGCGCGATTGCTTCTTCAAAATCTGATGTGGTGCCAAGTGAAATAGCATTTGCATCATTATTTATAGACTGGAGTTTCAAACTTAATTCTTTTACTAAACTCATAGCTCTTTTACGCTCAACCAAATCACTGTTTAGCCTTGGAAGAGCCATTAAGCCTTTCAAATTAATATTTCTCATAGATTCTACTAGCTTTCCAATTTCAATTAAATCCTCAGGATCACAACCATTTTTTGTATCTTCATTTGAAATATTTACTTGAATAAATGCATTCATAATCTTGTCAATACTCTCACATTCAGAATTAAGTTTTTTGATAACCTTTTCTCTATCAAGTGTATGCACCCAATGAGCATGTTGAGCAATAATTTTAATTTTGTTAGTTTGGATAGGTCCTATGAAATGCCAAACTATTTTGTCAGAATTGATTGTTTCAGATTTTTCTTTCATTTCTTGAGCATAATTTTCACCAAAATTTTTAACTCCACAATCTAAGGCAAACTCAATCAACTCATTATTTTTTCTTTTTGAAACGGCAACTAAAGTTATGTCATGGATATTTCTATTACTCGCAGCACAAGCACTATTTATACGATTGTTTATAACATCGATATTTGTATTTATTTCTGTTCGCATCTTGTTCTTAAAGTTGGTTCAAAGCCTTCAATTGTAATCTTTTCTTTAGCATTGTTAGCCGCAGATTTATTTTTATAAGGTCCCGATATAACACTATTTAAAAGCTTACCTGGTTGTAGGCTACTGTAAACTTCAGTTATAGAGATATTGGGTATTTGATTTGAAAGCATGTTTTCCGCTTCAATTGCATATTTTTTATTACCATAAGCTCCTATCTGTACAAAATACTCACATTCAAGTGAATCTATTTCTTCAGTAACTTCAATCAAAACAGGATTTTCAAGTAAAGATGTAGTGAAGTTTATTGCAATGGAATTAGAAACGTCCTCTCTTTTTATAGATTCAACATCAGTTTTTAAATAAAAAAGTGCAATAGAAAGCATCACAATACTAATCATAAGCACCGCGGTAATCGTTTTTGTTGAGATTGTTCTCTGAGAAGATCTATTTAAAGTAAAAATTGATTTATTTTTTCTTTGTTTTTTTTTCTTATTTTTACCAGCAAAATCTTTCATGTCACTACATTTTTTTGATTGGCGTGATTCCCAAAAGATTTAAACCATTTGAAATAACAATTCCTACCGAAGACAAGCAAGAAATTATTGCCTCAATGTTGTCATTTGATTCAGATAAAACATGATTATCATTGTAATAACTGTGAAATAGTTGGGATAAATCTCTCAAATAAAAAATAATTAAATGTGGTTGTAATGTGTTTGAAGCTTTAGTTACCACATCGGGGTACCTTGATATTTCGTGAATTAATTCATCGCATTTATTGTAGGAATTTTTTTCAATACTAGAAAGATTTAGATTTTTAATATCCGCATTTTTATTGTATTTATCTAATAGCGAACAGATTCTGGCATGAGCGTATTGGATGTAATAAAAAATATTTTCTTTTTTGTCTGATTGCGCAAGGTCTAAATCAAAATCTAAATGTTGATCTGCTTGTTTTGAAAGATAATAAAACTTTTTGCCATTTTTATAGAGATTTGCAAATTGCACTAACTTAACAATCATTTTTTCTTTTTCAGAACCCAATGCTTCTATTGAAGCCTCAATTCTTTTTATATAACCATGATGATCTGCTCCCCAAACATTTATAAGCGTATCAAAACCTCTATCAATTTTATCTTTATGATATGCAACATCTGAGGCAAAGTATGTAGGCCTTCCATCGTCCCTAACCAATACTCTGTGTTTATCATCCCCGCTTGATTCAGTATTTAACCAAATTGCATTATCTTTTTCGTATGCATGGCCATCTTTCTTGAGCTTATTTATTGACGATGAAATAATTGATGAATTTTCATTAATATTTCCCAAGGACGATTCTCTGAACCAGTTATTAAATGAAACATTAAATTTTTTTAAATCATTCTCTATTGAGTTAACAATCTCATTTACAGAAAGTTTTTTTACAGAATCCCAAAAATCAATATTTAAGTTTTTAAGACTTAATATTACTGCATCAATTTCTTTTTCATCATCAACTTTTGAATCCAAGAAAGATTTTTGAACATTTAAAACAGAGTCAAGATTTTGATAAGTTACTTTTGCTTTTTCTTCAAAATTTTTACTAATTTCATTTATGTATTCACCTTTATATGCATTTTCTGGGAAATAATCTCCAATCTCTTTAGAGATACTTTTTAAGATTACACTTGCCGTGAGGATATCAATTTGTCTTCCAGCATCATTGATATAGTATTCTTTTTGAACATCGTAACCTGTAGCTTTTAAAATTCTGCCAATGGCATCTCCATAAGCAGCACCTCTACCATGACCAACATGCAAAGGTCCTGTAGGGTTTGCAGAGACAAACTCGATTTGTATTTTTTTTCCATTGCCAATATTAGATTCACCATACTTCTCTTTATTATCATTAATGGAGTTAATTATTGATACGAAATCTTCTCTATGCAGAGTTATATTAATAAAGCCTGGACCTGCTGTTTCAACTGTTTCAAACAGATTCAATAGATTTAGTTTTTCAACTAATTTTGAGGCGAGATCAATTGGATTTAATTTTAAATTACTGGCAGCCACCATACAAACATTAGTCGTGATATGACCATTCTTGAGGGATTCTGTTATTGATATAGAGTATTTTTCAATTATTTTATTAATCTCTTCTTTATTTGTATGATCGGCCAAAGACAGCAAGAATGAATTAATTTCTTTGTCAATATTTACAATCAAGACTTTGATCTCCCAATATAACTCAAATCTCTTGTATCAACTTTAATGGTTTCATTCTCATTTACAAAAAGCGGAACCTGAATTTCTACACCAGTTTCTAATATTGCTTTTTTAGTTGCTCCTGAAACAGTATCTCCTTTTACGCCTGGCTCTGCTGATGTTATTTTTAGTTCAACTATAACAGGAGCATTCACCTCAATAGCATCTCCATTCCATAAGACTATTTCACAAACTTCTTGGCCTATGAGCCATTTTTTTGTTTCACCAATTTGAGCAGTATTTATTTCAATTTGCTCATAGGTGCTAGTATCCATAAAATGCCAAGATTCACCATCTTGATACAAAAATTCCATTTCTTTGTGAATGACATCTGCAGCTTCAACAGTTTCTCCAGATTTAAAAGTTTTATCATTTGTATTACCTGTTAGTAGATTTTTATATTTTATTCTCATCACAGCTTGACCTTTTCCAGGCTTATGAAATTCATGACTAACTATCGAGCAGGGTGCATTATCTATTATTAATTTTGTACCGTTCTTAAATTGGTTTGTTGAAATTTTCATATTCAATTTATTTTTATGTTATTTTAATATCGAGGTATAACAAATGAAAAAATATTTAAGCATTTATTTAATAGTACTTATTGTAGCTTCTTGTGTTCCTGGTAGCGAACAAATAGATAGAAATAAAGAATTAGAAGATTTTTTAAATAATATTGAAGAAGAAAATAAAAAAGATGGCCCAATAATTTATTCAGCTTCATGGATAAGTTCAAATTTCATTACATACGATTCTCAGAAGGTTATTGCTGATTATGGAACAAGATATACGTTGAAGTCATTAGAAAGATCAAGAGAAGCTTCAGCTTTTGATGACTTATCTACATCCACTGAGAATAGGAGAATGCTAAATATTTTAAAGAGTTCTTTTGTAATGCCACCACCTCTTAATAAAGAACTTGCGTCAGAACTTTCTTCAATTACAACTAGTTTAGAGGCAATGTATGGAAGTGGAGAACATTGTTATGAGGATGGAAGTTGCTACGATTTAGAAGCATTTGAATCAATCATTGATAATTCCAGAAATCCTGAAGAATTGCTTAAAGCATGGCATGGATGGCATGAGATAGGAAAACCTATGAAACCAATGTATATGAGAATGGTGGATATAGGTAATCAGGGGTCTAGAGATCTAGGTTATCAAGGATTAAGCGATTTGTGGTTTAGTAAGTATGACATGCCTGCTGATGACTTTTTGAATGAAACTGATAGAGTTTGGGAAGAGGTAAAACCTTTATATGATGCCCTTCATTGTCATGTTAGAGCAAAATTAAACGAACATTATGGGGATGATGTAGTTCCAGAATCAGGACCACTACCAGTTCATTTATTAGGCAATATGTGGGGACAGTCGTGGTCTAATATTTATGATTTAGTTTATACAGAAGAATCTCAACAAAATTCAGTTGATGTTACAAAGATAATTGAAGAAAAGGGATTGAATGAAATTGAGATGGTCGAATATGCAGAAGACTTCTTTTTATCCATTGGTTTTGAGCCATTGCCAGATACTTTCTGGGAAAGGTCATTATTTGTAAAACCTAGAGATAGATCTGTTGTTTGTCATGCATCTGCATGGAATTTAGATCCTGCTAATAATGACTTGAGAATTAAAATGTGTATTCAAAAAAATGAGGAAGATTTTGTAACCATTCATCATGAGCTGGGACATATTTTTTATTATCAAGCATATAATCACTTACCTACTTTATTTCAGGGTGGAGCTAATGATGGTTTTCATGAAGCATTTGGCGACCTGTTAACTTTATCCATAACTCCAGATTATTTAACACAAATAGATTTTATTTCAGAAAAAGAAGCGTCAGTAGCTAAAGAAGATCCGATAGGACTATTAATGAAGCAAGCTCTTGATGGTGTTGTTGTTGTTCCTTGGGCCTTAATGTTAGATAAATGGAGATCAGGAGTCTTTAATGGAGAAATAGATGAAACGAACCTGAATTCATCATGGTGGAGACTAAGAGAATATTACCAGGGTATTAGTACGAGCACTGAAAGATCCGAAGACTATTTTGATCCTGGCGCAAAGTATCATATTCCTGGAAATACTCCTTACACTAGATATTATCTTGCTAGAATAATGCAGTATCAGTTTCATGAAGCTTTGTGTAATGAAATTGAGTTTGATGGTTTATTACATGAGTGTTCAATATACGGAAGTAAAAAAGCAGGTGATAAGATAATATCTACAATGGCCATGGGAGAAAGTCTTCCATGGCAAGACGCTTTTGAAAATTTAACCGGCACAAGACAATTGAGTGGAAAATCAATATTAAATTATTATGCTCCTTTAAAAGATTGGCTTGACGAACAAAATAAAAATAGAACCTGTGGGTGGAATTAAAAATGAAATCAATGATTAATATTCTTATAGCGGCATTTGCATTTGTAATAGCATTTGGGATTGCAATATTAACTGGAAACGATCTAGTAAAACATGCTGTTTTATTAGCGTTTGTTATCAATTGGATAGCTTATGTTCCTGCTTATTTATTACAGACTGAAAAGTTCTATGACTTAACCGGAACCATAACTTATTTAGCTGTTATTTGGACGACATATGTTCTATCGAGTTCAAAGCTTTCATCAATACCAGTAGGGAATTTAATTCTTGTTTTATTAATTTCATTTTGGGCGGCAAGATTAGGAAGTTTCTTATTTATGAGAATTCACAAAGCTGGGGAAGATAAAAGATTTAGAACAATAAAAACATCAGCATCACAATTTTTTATGACTTGGACGCTCCAAGGTCTATGGGTTTCAATGTGTTCGATGTGCGCAATTGCTGCAATTGCCGGCGTAGGCATAATAATTAATGTAATCTCAATAATTGGAATAGTAATATTTTTGCTAGGCTTTGTAATCGAAATTATTGCCGATCAACAGAAATCACAGTTTAGGTCAATACCAGAAAATAAAGATAGATTCATAACTTCTGGTTTATGGTCAAAATCAAGGCATCCTAATTATTTTGGTGAAATTCTTTTATGGTTCGGTGTAGCTATAATTTCCTTACCAGCTTTATTGACAGCTGTAAGAACTGGCGAATATTTGCCAATAGTATTCATAACCTTAATCTCACCCTTATTTACTTATTTTCTTTTAGTTTATGTAAGTGGTGTAAGAATGCTTGAAGCTAGAGGCGATATTAAGTGGGGCAATGATGAGGCTTATAAGAAATATAAAGAAGAAACACCAATGCTATTTTTAAAATTTTAAATGATTCACCAATAACAAGAAAAAATATACAATATAAATATACAAAAGTTTGTTAATATGAGTTTTTTCTGTTCATAAAAAAGTATAAAAAAATTTTATTTATTTAGCGCAGACTGTTAACATTATCAGACTTTAGGGAGTACATAATGCTTATATTATTGAAGAAAATATCTTTACCAATAATTTTCGGCTTCAGTATTTTACTTTCGGCAAACGAAATGAATGTTGAAGTGAACATGGAAAGTGTTCTAGAGGTTGGTAGAGAAAATCAAACACTTTCTGCATCTTCGCAAGATAAAATTGATCAGACAGAAAGACAAACAGACAAAATAGTTAACGAATATAAAGTTGTTTCTAAGCAAGTTGAAGGTCTGAAACTTTATAATGCTCAAAAAAGGATTCAAATTCAAGCTCAGCTTGATCTTATGGATAAACTTGATGAGCAATTGGTTCAGGTCGTTGTTATGCAGCGACAGATACCTCCACTTGCACAGAAAATGCTTGATACCTTGGAAAACTTTATTCAAATTGATACTCCTTTTAGACAAGAAGAAAGAAGAGGAAGAGTTGATTTAGTGCGGTCATCTTTAGCAAAGCCAAAAGTAACAGCATCTGAGCAAGTTAGGCAAGTTCTGGAGGCATATAACATTGAAGCAGAATACGGCAGAAAAATTGATACTTATGAAGATAAACTTCAAGACGGAACTGTTGTGAATATTCTTGTTATTGGAAGAATTGGTATGTTCTATCAAACTAAAGACGAAAGAACGAGCGGCAGATGGAATAATGAAACTGGTGAGTGGGAAGAGCTTTCTTCAACCTATAGAAAACCTATTAGGGATGGTATAAGAATGGCTAAGAAGCTAGCACCCACAGATATGTTGTTAATGCCAGTTGTTAAGGGAGAGGCATAATGAAGAACTTATTATCAATTATATTTGTTTTATCTTTATCCTTTAGCACAATAGTTACTGCACAAGAATCTGATAATGCCGATACTCCAGAAGTATCTACAGTTCAAGAATTATTGATGTTAGTTAAAGAGGGTAAAACTAAGGAGCAAACAGAAAACTCAAAAAGAGAAGCTGAATTTTTGGCAAATAAGAATAAACAAGCTGAAATTCTTGCAGCTGAAAAAAGAGAACTTGCTAGACAAGAGAGAATAGCTGATCAGCTAGAAGCTGAATACAAAAAGAATGAGGAAATCCTTAGAGTAAAAGAAGAGGCCTATCAAAAAGAGCTTGGTTCATTAGTAGAACTTTTTGGTCATCTTCAGAGTTCAGCTGGAGAGGCTGCTGTTCAATTTTCTGGATCTTTAACTAGTGCACAATTTGGAACTGAACGTGTTGATTTCCTAAACGATTTAACTTCTAAAATGTCAGAAACAACTGAATTACCTACAATTAGAGAAATTGAAGGTCTGTGGTTTGAATTACAAAGAGAAATGGCTGCTAGTGGTGAGGTTGTCTCTTTTGATACAACTGTTGTAGATGTTGATGGTGAAACATCTACTTGCAATGTTACTAGAGTTGGACTTTTCAACGCTGTTTGTGATGGAAAATATCTTGAATATGTTGCTGCTACTGGACAATATGCCTTTTTACCAAGGCAACCCGCTGGTAGATACACTAAAACTGCTAACAAGGTTGGTGACGCAGAGGTAGGTGAGCAGGTTAAATTTGGAATAGATCCTACTGGACCTACAGGTGGAAGTTTATTAGCAAATTTAATACAGACACCTTCTTTAGCGGAGAGAGCTGCGCAAGGAAGAGAGGTTGGGTACGCAATTATTTTTGTTGGTTTAATAGGTATAGGTTTAGCTTTTTGGAAATTATGGAGCCTATATGTGTTAGGTAAAGCTGTAAGAGCTCAGGCTGGATCACAAACATTAGATGTTAGAAATCCACTTGGTAGAGTTCTTAAAGTAGGAGAGGAAAACTTTAAGAAAGATATAGATACTTTGGAGCTAAAGCTAGCTGAAGCAATTATGGCAGAAAGACCCTCTATTGAAAGAGGTATAGGTGCTGTTAGGATAATCTCAGTTGTAGCTCCTTTAGCAGGATTACTTGGTACTGTTACAGGTATGATTGTAACGTTCCAGATGATTACGTTGTATGGAACTGGAGATCCAAAACTAATGGCTGGTGGTATATCGCAAGCTCTTGTGACTACCGTACTAGGATTATTAGTTGCTATACCTACTACACTTCTGCATTCATTTACAGCATCGTCTGCTAAAGGAATTATTAGTGTTCTAGAAGAGCAAAGTACAGGTATTCTTGCGGAAAGAGCTGAGGGTAGCTAGTAACTAATTATGTGGTTTGCGATCACTGAAACATTCTCTTCCATAAGAGACTTTATGGAAGCGGGTGGCAGTGTATTATGGTTAATAGCTATTTTAGTTTTTTTCATGTGGGCGATGATTTTTGAGAGAATTTGGTATTTTTCTCATGGTCATGAGTTTTATGTTCAAGATCTTGCTAGTAAATGGAACAATAGAAGCGATAAAACATCTTGGCATGCTCTTCAAATAAGAGAAAAAATGCTTTCACAAGCTAAAGTAGAAATAAATCGAAATTTATCAATCATTCAGACTTGCGTTGTCTTGGCTCCACTATTTGGACTATTAGGTACCGTCACTGGAATGATAGAAGTTTTTCAGGTTATGGCCTTTAACGGAGGTGGTGATGCAAGAGCAATGGCAGGAGGAGTATCAAAAGCAACTTTACCAACAATGGCTGGAATGGTTGTAGCCTTATCTGGCGTTTTTGCAAGCATATATTTAAATAGTGCATCTGACAGACATACAAATGATTTAAGAGATTTAATTAAAAGAGAGTTATAGGAGAAATTTATGAGAAGAAATGCAATTAGCAGCGCAGTTAAAGATGAAGAGAGTGAAATAAATTTAACTCCAATGCTTGATGTTGTTTTCATCATGCTTATCTTTTTTATTGTTACTGCAAATTTTATAAAAGAACCAGGACTCGAAATAAATAGACCTGATTCAGATACAGCAGAAACTCAAGAAAACGCAGCTATCTTAATAGCTGTTGGTCCAACAGGGGAAGTCTGGATGGATGGCAGAAGAATTGACGTAAGACAAGTAAAAGCTAACGTAGTTAAGATGCTTGCCGATAACCCCCAGGGATCTGTTGTAATTCAAGCGGATGAAAAAGCTGTTGCAGACACAATTATAAAAGTAATGGATGGTGCAAGAGAAGCAGGTGTTAATGCGATATCATTAGCTTCAGAACCAAAATAATTTATGAATCAAGTTCTCTCAGCAATAAGTATCGTTACAAAGCCTATACACAGTGTGTATGTAAAAGCTTTTGATGCAAATAAGTATGCTGCGGGGATAGGTTTTTCTTCTGCAATAACATTAGCTCTATTCTTTGTAATGGTAATTTTAATTTCTTTAGGCGATAGTGGTTTGAGAGAAGATACATCTGTAAAGCTTGCTGATGTTGTAATGCCAGAAAGACAGATAGACACATTTTTAACTGAAGTAGATAAACCAGATAAACCAGAAGAACAACCTGAAGATATAGCACAACCAGAGCTCGATTTAGCCCCACTCACAGGTCTAGACGTATCCATTGCAAAACCAAAAGCAAACTTTAAAGCTGGTGGCTCATTCTTCAGAGATGGAGAATATATACCTCTTTTTAAAGTTGTACCAATATATCCAAGAAGAGCACAAGAAAGAGGAACTATGGGATATGCCTTAGTTGAATTCACTATTACAGATACTGGTAGTGTCGAGGATGCAAAAGCAATTGAAGGTTATTGTTCTAACTCAGATCCAAATGATCCAAACACAGAGTTTAGGCCTTGTACAATGTTTAATAGCGCATCTGCAAGAGCTGCTTTAAAATTAAAATATAAACCTAAAATTGTTGATGGCAAAGCTGTTCCTGTTGAAGGCGTATTACACAGATTTACCTAAATCAATCCTCAGATAGAGAAGTAAAAAAGACCAACATTAAATATAAAAAAGCTAGAGCGTTACAAGCAGGCACTGCAAAAAAAATGGCTAAAGTTTACGAGGCTTTAGAGGTAGTAGATGATAAAGGTGAGCCTGATCCTGACATGGAAACCGTTTTATCAATTCTTACTGAGCTAAGAAGAGATATGGCAAACCTTAAAAGTTATGATAGATCAGTAATGTGGAATGCATGGGCTTTTGTCTATTTTAGTGATGGTAAATACGATCAAGCCATGGACGCATATTATAATTTAATTAACGAACCTGAAGTAACACTTGGTCTTAGGGTTGGAGCGCTTCTTTCGCTTGCTCAGCTTCATCTAGTGCAAGAGAATTATAAGGAAGGCATTGAACTTATATTGCAATGGATGAATGAGGTTGAAAAGGTAACAGCTCAATCTTACTCCTTACTTGGTCAAGCTTATTATCAAACAGGAGACTTTAGAAAATCTTTATCATCAATGGAGACAGCGGTGACAATGGCAGAGGAAGAAGGGTATAAACCAAGAGAAAATTGGTATGTAATTATGGCTGCGAGTATTGGTGAGCTTAAAAAAGAAATTGGTGAAAAGGAATCTCTTTTAAGACAAATAGATATATATGAAATCCTTGTAAATTTATATCCTAAAAAACAATATTTTATTCAACTCGGCGGTTCATATGGTCAATTAGGAAGAGAAAGAGATTATATGATTACACTTAAAGCTGCACACCAAAAAGATTTCTTAAATAAAGAATCTGAATATTTAGCATTAACTCAACTATTACTATTGAATCAAAATCCCTATTGGGCAGCACAAGTTTTTGTTTCTGGACAAAAGAAAATGATTACGATAGTTGATGAGAAAACTGAAGAAGAAAAAGTTGTTCCTGTTATCAAAGATACAGAAAAAAAGCTTAAACTCCTTGCGGATGCATGGAGAATGGCTCAAGAAATTGATAAAGCAATTCCGGTTTTAGAAAAAGCAGCAAACATGTCAAAAGATGGAGAATCGTTTGTTCTGTTAGGAAATCTATACCTATCTGAAGATAGAGTTGAAAAAGCAGTTGAAGCTATAAATAAAGGACTTGAAAAAGGTAAAGTAAAAAAATTATCCCAAGTATATCTAACTCTTGGACAAGCATACTTTGAGCTTGAGAAATTTGAAGAAGCAAAAAAGAATTTTAGAATCGCAGCGAGAGATAAAGATAAAAAGATTAAACAACAGGCAAATAATTGGATCAAATATACTGAGAATGAAGAAATAAGAGTAGCCAATTTAGCGTTGAGAAGAGATTATATTCAACAAAATTCTACCTAATTTTTTTCAAAAACAATTACATTAAAATCGTACTCATTTTCTGAATCTTTTTCATACTTCACAGAGCTTGTCTCTTTCCAACCTTCTAGATTAATCTCAGGATAATATACATCACCATCAATATCGCAGTTAACTCTTGTTAAAACTAGCTTGTTTACAACATCTAATGTTTCTCTAAATAAATATCCGCCACCAATAATCACGATTTCTTTATGTTCATTTTCAATACACAAGTTGTTTGCATTTGATAGAGCGTCTTCAGTGCTTGTAAAAACATGAGCACCTTCGATATCTTTTATAGTTTTTGATACAACAAAATTTATTCTGTTGGGCAACGGACGACCTATAGATTCAAAGGTTTTTCTTCCCATGATTATTATTTTGTTAGTTGTATATTCTTTAAAATGAGCTAGATCTTTTTTTAGATTCCAAGGAAGATCATTATTAACGCCTATAACATTGTTATTTGAGAGCGCTACCACATGAGATATAACTATCATTTATATAGCCATCTCAGCTTTAATTGATGGATGAGGGTCATAGTCAACTAGAATAAAATCATCAATAGTGCACTTATTTAAATCATTAATTGAACTAAGATTTGGTAACTTTAATTTTGGTGATGCTTTTGGTTTTCTAGATAGTTGTTCTTTTACCTGCTCTATAGAATTTTTATAAATATGTGCATCTCCAAAAGAATGAATAAATCTTTTTGGTTTTAGGTTTAATATTTCTGCAATTATGGAGAGCAGAAGTGCATAACTGGCAATATTAAAAGGAACGCCAAGAAACATGTCAGCACTTCTTTGATACATGTGGCAGCTAATTTCATTCTCATGAATATAAAATTGAGACATGACATGACAAGGAGGTAGAGCCATTTTATCAATCTCTCCTACATTCCATGCTGATAAGATATGCCTCCTGCCATCAGGATTATTTTTAAGATTATGAATTAGATTTTCTAATTGGTCTTTTCCTGACCAATTTCTCCATTGCACACCATAAACCGGACCAAGAATCTTTTTTGTATCTGAATTTTCATATCCTAGCTGCTTACCTTGGTTATCTGCATTATCAGTCCATATTGTTGAGTACTTATCGAGATCTTTAAGTTGATCTCTATGTTTACTAAATCTAATCTCAGCCAATCTTCTTTCATCATCTGAGCCCTCTAAAAACCACAATAATTCAGACACAACACCTTTCCATGCCAATGACTTAGTAGTAACTGCTGGGAATCCGTCACTTAAATCAAATTCTAGCTGATGACCAAATGAAGAAATAGTCCCAGTATTTGTTCTGTCTTTTTTTTCTTGACCATTTTCTAGAATAAATTTTAAAAGATCTAAATATGCTTTCATGCTTTTTTCGAATATACCAATATAATGCAACCCGCAATAATCATGGGTATGCATAAAATCTGACCCATACTTAATGTATCAAATACAATGTAACCCATGTGAGAGTCAGGCTGCCTATAGAATTCAATTATAAATCTAATTGAACCATAAAAAATAAGAAAAAATGAAGAAACAATACCTTTTATATTAGTTTTAGAGTTTATTAAAAATAATAATACAAACAATACTAATCCTTCACCAAGACTTTCATATAATTGAGATGGATGTCGAAGTAATCCAAATGGATCAGTTGGAAAAATAAATCCCCACTCACCATTTGTTGGTTTTCCATACAGTTCACCATTAAGAAAGTTACCAATTCTTACAATTCCAAGACCAATAGGCATTGCCAGAACAACAGCATCTGTCAATCGTAAAAAGGCAATATTTTTTTTCTTACAAAACACCATCAATGCAACAATCACTCCTACTAAGCCACCATGAAAACTCAACCCACCTTGCCAAATATAAAATAAAGATAATGGATCATTAATTAGTTGTTCAGTGCCATAAAAGAACATATATCCCACTCTTCCTCCACACATAGCACCAAAAAAAAGCCCATACATGAAAACCATATCATTCACATCGTTTTTACTGAGGCCAATTTCTTTAATGATTTTGTGTTGTTGTAAGAAAAAGTAAATCAATATTGCTGATACAAGCCATGTAACAGCATAATACTGAATCTTTAATGGACCTATTTCTAATAAGCTAGGATTATTAAAAAATTCTGATAACTCGATAATCATATTAAAAACATATAGATTGAAACAATAAAAAACCAGACTGCCATTAATTTTCTCAAAACAGATTGAGATAAATAATGAGCTATATCTGCTCCATATTTCGCAGAAAAAATACTTGTAATGGATACTCCGAGTAGGGCAGGCAAATATATATAACCAAGACTCATCGTAGGTAATATATCTTTATTAATTCCAGCAATAATGTAGCCTAGTGTTCCAAATATTGCTATAGGTACTCCGCACGCAGCAGAGGTTCCAATAGCTGAAGTCAAATTAAGTCCTGAAGCTTTAAAATAAGGTACAGAAAAAGTACCACCTCCAATTCCAAGTATTGACGATAGAAAACCAATAACTGAACCTGCAAAAATAGATTTAGGTTTTGTTGGTGTGAATTGCTTCGATGTTAAGCTAATATTAAAAAGCAATTGAAAGCCAACTAATAGAATAAACACAGCGATCAAATATTTTAAAAACAAGCCTTTTATTTGAATAGCAAATAATGCTCCAATCAATGCCCCAAAAATTATTCCAATTGCCACAGGCTTAAAGTGAATAAAATTAATAGAGTTTTTGTTTTTATGTGCATTAGCGGAAGAAAGTCCTGTAAAAATAATACAAGCTATTGCTGTCCCTATTGATAAATGAACAATTACTTCATTATCAAAACCTAGGCTAGTAAATGTACCTATTAAAACCGGAACTATAATTAGTCCGCCTCCTATACCAAACATTCCAGCAAGAAGACCAGCAAGAATACCAAGAGCACTAAAAATTAATATTTCATCAAACATCACCAAACTCACTACAATATGCATATTTTAGTTCATTTAATGCTTCACGATATACGGCCTCTTTGAAAGAAACTATTACAGCAAGCGGATACCAGTAGCTAACCCATTTAAAATTTTCAAATTCATTATCAGGATCATTTTCAAAAGATATTTGTGTATTTTCTTTTAATTTAAATAAAAACCACTTCTGTTTTTGTCCTTTAAATTTTTTATTAATAAATATTTTTCTTCTGCTTCTTGCAGGAACATCATATTTATACCAATCATTTGAAGACTTTATGAGCTCTACATATTTTGAACTTATACCAACTTCTTCAAAAAGCTCTCTCTTTGCTGCCCTAAGAGGATCTTCATTCTTATCTATTCCGCCCTGAGGAAATTGCCAACTATTCATTCCTTTTCTTTTGCATAACAATAATTCACCAACAGAATTTGCAACCATTATTCCAACATTTAGTCTGTAACCTTCCTCTTTCATTTATCCCGATTGAGATCTATATTTTTATTTATTAGATATACAAAAATCAAACTCATGCTTACTAAAAATAAACTTGGTACTGCTGCCATTTCCCATTGACCCTCACTTGTAAAGTTATAAATCTTTGTTGAAAGCGTATCAAAGCCTATTGGACGTAATAAAAGAGTTGCTGGCTGTTCTTTAATTGATTCAATAAATACAAGCATTAAACTTAAAAAAATTGCAGGCTTCATTTGAGGTAAATAGAAAAGTTTAAATGCCTTAAATGAGTCCCTAGGAAGAGTTGTCAATGCATGTTCAGCCGATTTTGAGATATTAGACAAAGATGCTGAAATGTAATTAAATGCTGGTGTCATGAATCTTAAGGAAAGACACATAAGCAATCCAAGAATTCCATAAAAAGTTATAGAAGTATCAAATATGTAATCAATACCAACAAGCAGCCCTGCTGATATGACTGAGCCAGGAATAGCATAACCTGATGATGAAATTAATATTGAAGATTTAAGAATATTAGAATGCTTGTAGCTTAAAGCAAGTGCTATAGCAAAGAATACGGTTATAACCGAAGCAAGCAAGCCGACAATTAATGAATTAATTAATAATTGTAAATTGGATATTAGATTTAAATTGGAGTCAGCCAAGTTCCAAACTATAAGTTGAGTAGTGGGTATGCAAAAAACAATTATAAATATAAGAGAGCAAAATATAAGCATGCCAATTTTTACTATCGGAGTTGTTTCTATTCTTTCGAAAGTTTCTGCCGTTTTTGATGCTAGATGAACAGATTTTTCTCCAAAGTATTTTGCAAGAAACATTATTAAGAAAACAAATAACAACAGTAATCCTGCAAGTCTTGTAGCTGAAAAATAACTTTGATATCCAAACCAAGCATCGTATATTCCTACTGTGAAGGTGTCTACTCTTAAAGTTGATACTCCACCAAAATCCGCAATAGTTTCAAAAACAACTAATGCCATCCCAGCAATTATAGTTGGCCATAACGAGGGGATAATAACTTTTCTAATAGCAGTAATATTAGTATCACCGAGTGACTTTGCTGCTTTAAATACTTTTATGCCAACTGAACCAAGATGAGCTTTTGTTAGTAAAAAAATATAAGGAAACAATGCCATTGCCATTATTAGACTAGCACCATAAATGTTCTTAATTTGCGGAAGTGCAATATTAAAATTTCTTAAATATTCGGAAACTGGACTAGCATATTCAAAAATACCAACATATATGAAGGCGTACACATATGCTGGGAATGCGATTGAAAGGCTAAGACTCCAACTAAAAAATTTATGTCCTGGAAACTTATAAAATGTGACCAATATAGCTAATGGAACTGCAATTATGGCAGACAAGATTGCCGAACCAAAAGACAGAATAATAGTATTAAGGAATAATTTATTTAAGTAATTTCTTGATAAATAAGAACTGTCTAGTTCAACTAAAAAAGCCAGTAAAAAAAATATAACGAAAAATATTAATGTGAATACTAACCAAGGTATTGAAAGATAGTTCCAGATTTTTAGGTTATGCATATTTAAATATAAAAAGAATTTTAATTCTTATTCTAAATTTTCATCGAAGCTTTCATCAGCTTTTTTAAGCTCTTTTCCAAGTACATTAACCCTGGTTTGAATATCTTCAACATGTCCTATAGCCTGATTTAGATTTCTAACTGCTTTAACTGTTGTATTGTCAAACTTTTTAAATTCTTCGTTCAATATATTTACAGTATTAGCAACCTTCTTTGCATTTTCATTCATTTTTATAGCATAGTGGCCAAGCCTAACAGTATCTAAGAAACCGGCAAGTGCATTTGGTCCCAGTATTAAAGTATTTTTATCAGTTAAACATTCCTGTCTAAGGTTGTCTATTTGAGTAACAAGATCAATAATTTTCTCAGATGCTATATATAGAACAACGTAATTGGATGTACTGTTTCTAAGAATATATTTTTCAGAAATACTTTCGGCATCGTTTAGTATTGTTCTTTTCAAGCTTTGAAGAACTTTATTTCTTTCTGTTTTTGAACCAGCTTCATGATAGTTCTGATATTGACCCTGATAAAATTTTGAATCAATTGGTATTATCAGTCCCTCAGAATTTGTGACAGCGCAATCGGCTTTTTCTGTAGTTTCAGGATTTATTTGTGCCTGAAATTCATATGTATTTGCAGGAAGCACATCTCGAACAATTGATTCTAGATTCCATTCACCAAGTTTTCCTGTAGAGGTATTTCCACCCAGAAAGCGATTTAATTCATTCATTGATGGTTTAAATTCCGACAAATCATTTTCTATTTTGTTTAGATCACTTGAAACTTCAGCTAGTTTATTTTGAAGTAACTCACTCCCACCTTTTTCAGAACCTTGATTGCTTCTCAGAGCCATCAAGATGTAAAAAAGCATTCCTAAGATAAGAGCAAAAGAAAAAAATATTAGATAATTAATCATATTGTTAGTATAAAATGTCCATTATATTATGCACCAAAATATTGAAACAAAGTTTAATAATCTAAAAGAAAGAAATCTCTCTATAGATATAACAAGAGGAAAGCCTGATAGGAGTCAACTTGACCTTTCAAATGAATTAATTGATATCTCGATACCATCCATATCAGAAGATGGCATCGATCTAAGAAATTATGGAGAACCTTTTGGTATCAAAGAAGCAAGAAAACTTGGTGCTGAGCTTTTAGATGCCCCAATAGAAAATATTCTTGCCGGTGAGCAATCAAGTTTATTATTAACTTATCAAACTGTTCTTTCTAATTTTTTATTTGCAGAGCCTACTCCGTGGAAAGATTTGAAGAATCCAAAGTTTATCTGCCCAGTGCCGGGTTTTGATAGGCATTTTATGATGCTCGATGATTTCGGAATAGAAGCAGTTGGAATACCTTTAAATGAAGATGGGATTGATCTTGATGCTTTTAAGAATCTTTTACAGAATGATGATAATTTTGTTGGCATTTTATGCGTGCCAAAGCACTCAAATCCTTCAGGAGAAATATATTCTGATACTAACTTAGAAAAGATGTTTGAAATTGGTTCAGATTATTCTGACAAATTTCTTTTTCTTTTTGATCATGCTTATTTAATTCATGATTTCTTGCCAACTCCTGAGCAGAAGCCTTTATGGGAAGTGGCAGTAAAAATGAATGTACAAAATCAAACTGTAATCACAACCTCATTTTCTAAGGTAACTTTTGGAGGAGGTGGAATTTCATTTATAGCGACAGCAGGCCATTCTTTGGAACTAATAAAAAAAGTTAGGACTACTATGATCATCTGCCCTGACAAATTAAATCAGAAAAGACACGTAGAATTTTTTAAAAACGCTGAGTCAGTAAAAAAGCACATGCAAAAACATGCTGAATTAGTAAGGCCAAAATTTGAAATTGCTTATTCATATTTAGAAAAATTACCCAAAGAATGTGGAACATTTTCAAGACCAACAGGCGGCTATTTTATAACCTATAGTACGACTAAACCTATTGCTACAAAAGTAGTTGAATTATGCAAAGAATTGGGCGTTTTAATCACACCTGCTGGATCTACCTTTCCTAACAATTATGACCCTAATGATAGTGTCATCAGATTAGCACCAACTTATGTGTCAAAAGATGAATTAGAGGATGCTATGGAAGTTTTTACTACCTCTATTCAGATTGCACATTTTGATATTAAAGTTTAATTTGTAGCTCTTTCGTGAGGTATATAACTCTTTCCATCAAAATGTGAGAATATCATTCTAATATCGGGATGATTTGTAGCACCATTTTCGACATCATTTAGTAAGTTCTGTTCAGAAACATAGGCTATATAAAAGACTTCTTCGTTCTCTGCGAACAAATGATAGAAAGGTTGATTTTTGTCGGGTCTAAAATCCTTTGGTATTGCGTTGTACCATTCCTCTGTATTTGCAAAAACAGGGTCAAGATCAAATATAACACCTCTGAAATTAAGAAATTTATGCTTTACAATATTACCGATTGAGAATTTTGCTTCTACTAAGTCTTGCATTATATTTATAAATTAAACCATTATTAGGAAAAAGTCATGAACAAAACGGAAAAGATCGCATTGAGAGAGGCAATCATAGTTGTATTAATGGGAGCAATTATTAATTTTCCATTACAAACTTTTCTTTTGTGGTTAACCATTGATAATTGGGAATGGGCAAGCCCAATCAAGATATCCCTTTTTGTTCAGCTTATTATTACTTTTGTTGCCTTAATTAGAGTATATATAATTAGGATGAGGTTTCAGAGAGGAAAATTTTAATCTTTTTTGTCTTTCATTAATTTCTTTTTTTTCTCAGCCATCATTCTCATTTTCATTCTTTGTGCAATCATGTCTTTACACCAAACATCATATATTTCAGAGTAGTTAGCAGCCATGTCAGCTAAAATAGCTACTTCCATCCATTTTTCATCATTCTCTGGATTTGCTTCAATTTCTTTCCATACGCTTTCACTTAAAGCTAACAATCCTGCAACACCGTCTTTGGTTTCTTTACATTCTTTAAAGCTTAAAAGATAGTTTGGATTGTTTGTAAATCTATCAGTGGATGATTTTTCTGAAGTTTCGTGATCATCTGCAATTAAAAACGATGATACAAAAAGACAAGTTATTAGTAAAAATCTTTTCATTTATGTTCCTAAAATTTAATTAATATAACTAAGATTACATTTTTTTAGAAAAAGTTCAAAAAATCTTTACTTTTAAATTTAAGAATTCATAATGCGCCGATATTCATACTAATAAACATTCAGAATATGTTCATTAGTATGAATATGATAGAAATAATCCAAATTTTAAGTGTTTTTTTCGGTACTTTAGTAGCCGCACCTCTTATTGTCTCCAAAAAAGCAAAAAAAAGAATGATAGGATTATATGCCGTAATTGCAGGAAGCTTTTTTGCAATGATCGTGCAGGTCTATCTTGGTTTATATTATTTTGTTTTTGCTAATATGTTTTGGTTATTAAATGCATGTAATGGCATTAAAAAAATAGTTAAAGCCAACAGAAAAGATTCCTAATATTCTTTAAAGTCATCATAATAAAGAATATGTTTACCTTTTATTTCATTATTCATTATTGATACAAGACTGCTAGCAACTTTTTTTGCATGAACATTTCTAAATTTTTTAAAAGGCCCATGCAACATATACCCAGTCAATTTAGTAATTTTCTCAAAAATTAGTACTGCAGGATTTGTTTTTTCATTTAATCTTTTACCAAGTAAATGACTCGGTCTAGCTATAACTACTTTTTCATAACCTAAAGATAGTATTTCCTCTTCTATTTTTCCTTTAACATTAAGATATAAATTTTTTGAATTATTATCTGCACCAACTGCTGAAATAAGTGCAATTGATTTTGCTCCTCTACTTAAAGCAAATTCTGCAATACTTTTAATATAATCAAAATCTACTTTTTGGAAGCTTCTTTGGTTTTCCTTTTTGATATAAATAAGTTCAAGCAAAGAAAGTTTTTTACCTATTGCAATATAGACTTCGTCAATAGTTTCTTGATAATTTATTTCTTTAATATCATCAAAGTTAATTATTATTTGTTCAATACCCATCTGATTTTCAAGCTTTTTTCTTGATAGCAATACTAATTCAGATTCATTTTTCTTTAGGACATGAAGTAAATTGCTACCAACTAGGCCAGAAGCGCCAACTAAAAGAATTTTTTTACTCATTAGAAATATTTAAAACTATATCGATCAACTCATCAATTGATTTTGTACCATCAATAGAAAGTTGTGAAAATTGCTCATACAAAGGCTTTCTTTCAGAATAAACTTCTTCTATAGATAAATTTTCAGGCACCGCAAGACCTCGCTCTTGTCCTTTATCAATTCTTTCAAGAATAGTTTTCAATGGAGTATTAATATATATAATTTTTGAAAATGATTTAAGGTATTTCATAGATTTTACAGAGTAGACTGCACTTCCGCCTGTTGAAATAACTTTTGTTGATTTATCAAGATTAAGAATTACATCTTCTTCATACTTTCTAAGTGTTTCATATCCATGCTTTTTTTTAATTTCTTCTAAAGTCATTTGCCAACCAGCTTCGATTAGCTTATCTGTATCAACAAAACTTAGATTATATTTTTTTGCGATAGCATTTCCTAATGTGGATTTTCCACATCCAGCCATACCAATAAGACTTATATTATTCATTTTTAAATGCAGATGGGAGTTTGTCATGTTGTTTTAGATTGTCATTTATTTCGAACCACGAGGCTTTTGAACCTACAAAGACATGATGAGCTTTTGGTAATTTTGGGCTTCCATCTATAGCACCAACTGAAACATAATATTTATTTGATTTAGTTCCATCAAGGAACATTATGTTAGAACCACAATGCTGACAAAAAATTCGCTGACATAGCTCAGAAGAAGAGAATGATTTGATATGTTCATGACTAGAATTATATTTAAAACAGGATTTATCTACTTCGATAAAACTTGCAAATGCAGAACCATGAGTTCGGCGGCATTGCGAACAATGACAATGTGAGAAATATTTAATTTTTTGATTTATCTCAAATGAAACTTTTTTGCATTCACAATATCCCTTAAGTTTATGCATTTTTTACAAATTCCTCAGTAGCTTTAATTAGTTCATGAGTAATTTCTTTTTCAAAAGCACTATGACCAGAGGAGGGAGCAACTATCAATTCTGCCTCCGGCCAGTTTTTAGAAAGCTCCCACGCCGTTTCCATTGGACAAACTAAATCATATCTCCCTTGAATAATTTTTGCTGGAATATGCCTTACTTTATTAATTGCTTCTTTTGAAATAAGCTGGCTTTCGTTTTCAAGAAAGCCATTATTAATAAAATAATGATTTTCAATAAGAGCAAAGGCCAGGGCGAATTTTGGTTCAGAAAAAGATGAAATCATTTCAGGAGCATAACTCAATGTACTGGTCGATCCCTCCCATTTTGACCATGCTACCGCTGCTTCTAATTTTTTTTCTTTATCATCGCCCATAAAAATTTTATGATATGCACCCATTAAATCATTTCTTTCTTTAACATTAATAGGCTCAAGAAACTTTTCCCATGCTTCAGGAAATACTCTACTAGCACCATCTTGATAAAACCACTCAAGCTCTTTTTTTCTAAGCATAAAGATGCCTCTAAGCACAAGTTCACTTATTGATTCAGGATATTTTTGTGCGTAAGCAAGGGATAAAGTACTCCCCCAAGAACCTCCAAATACTAACCACTTTTCTATATTAAGTAATAACCTTAGAGATTCGATATCATCAACGAGATCCCAAGTAGTATTATTTTCTAAGCATCCATGTGGTTTACTTCTGCCACAACCCCTCTGATCAAATATAATAATTCTATATTTGTCAGGATTAAAAAAACGTCTTACTTGTGTGCTACCCCCACCGCCAGGACCACCATGTAAAAAAACTGCAGGTTTGCCATTAGGATTCCCACACTCTTCGTAATAAATTTGATGAATACCTTTTTTCAAGAATCCATGAGATACAGCTTCACACTCTGGAAATAAATTCAAATAAGTGTCCATTATTTAGTCATAAAAATTATTCAGAAAATTAGGAGATGTTCCTTCACATACATATGTTGGTTTTAAACAGTTTCCCCTTTTGCCAGAAGCATTTGATTGAAAAGGTTGTATAGAAATTTCTTTTTCAAAAAATTCACCATTATTTTCTTCGTTATAATAAGTTAACTTTATAAGGCGCAATTAATTCACCTTCCTCAAAGACACCTTTAATCATAAGTTGACCATTATTATGATACTTTTCATATGATCCATGAAGATATCTGAAATCAGCATCATCTCTAAAGGGGCTGAAATAGTTTTTTATATTTCCCTTTATTTCTAAAACTCCTTCTTGAGAAAAGAAAGCAAATGATTTTTTTTCTCCATTTTCATTTATACCTTCATCCTCGATTTGACCATTTTTGTAGAAGAATTTGTATTGACCAGTTTTTTCCCTTGCATTAGAAATTTCTTGCTTCAGTCTCTTAATATCTTCTTCATATCTTTGAATTGAAAAATCATTAGCTCCAAATCCGGAACCCATGCATTCCATAGATCCTCTATTATCCCAGTCATCACATTTATTTATCTTATTATCTAATTCTCGGTCCTTTTCCATCTTTAGCATTGATTCCACACTCCAAAGCTGACTTTTTAGATTATCTATGACTGTTTTAGATGCAGGCATAAATGTCTCTGAGCTAAAAATTTCACCAGAGGAATAATATTTTAAATCTTCAGATTTTTTTAGTTCTCCTCCTTCATAAAAATTTTTTCTAATTAAAATATTATTACCATCATACCAATTCAAATCTTTTACCTTAACAAGGATTTCCCTACCTCTACTATAATGATCTACTATAATACCGTCATAAACTCTAAGAGAGTCATTTTTACTAGCGTATTCGAGCTCTTCACCCTCTCTGATCCCATTTCTATAATTTGTTCGCAAAGAAATTGAGCCATCATTAAAATAGGTTTCTTTAATTTCATTAAGACCTGAATTGAGTACGCTAATTCTTTCTTCTGCATACTTAACCCATTCAGCAGCTATTGATTTGTCGAGGAAATACCTTATAAACTTTCCTTCGTTATTTAATTCCACAAATTTTTCAAGATTTTCTAATTCTAGTTTTCTATTTGATAACGATTCTTGTCCAGTCCTAGAAGGGGAGTAGTCTTTACTTAATTCATAATAAGCAGGAGCAAAATCTTTATTCTTTTGAATAAACTCTTTAAGCAATTGTGTTCTTGTGGGAGCGTTATATAGCAGTATTTTTAAGTAATCAATTGTGATCATGTTGTCATTGCTGAAAAGTGAATTATAAACTTCTCTTGCACCAGCTCTGCCTTCCTGAACCTTTAGAAATGTCTGATATCTAAGATGAGGGTCTATATAGTCAAGCTTAAAAGTAAAATATTGGTTATACATTCTTCTTGCATTTAGATAATCGCCTCTATCTTCGTACACCCTTGCATTAGTGTAGAATTCTTCTGGTCTTTTAGGATCTGAAATTATGCCGCCTAATTTAGAAATTTCTTGAAATGAATCATTAATATCATCAAGTTTGTTTACGATTGCTTCGTTTGAATCTTTTATTGTTTCGGTCAGTTCTTTGGTTTGTTTAATGTTCTCTTTAGAATCTTTTGCTATAGATTCAACGAGTTGCTCTGTTCTTAATGTTGATTCTTTGATTTCAGCAATATCTTTTTCCAACATGCCTAAATCTTTTTGAAGATTTCCAAGCGCTGGAAAGTTTGCAGCCAGCACACCTTTTTCAGAATTAGACTCATCCTGTGCCGTATACAAAAATCCACTTAGAGCCATTAATGTAATAGATGCGATAAGATATTTAGTAAACTTCTTTCTTATATCTTTCTTAACAAGATATAAAATTAAGAAAATAGCTGACAGAACTGCGCTCAAAATGAGTACGTAAAAAGTAATATTTGCCAAAGGCTGAAGAAAATCAGAAATAAAAGATGCTACAACTGAGAACCCCATTGTAAAGATGAGCTCTTTGCTCATTGCGTTACGTATAAATTCAGTATTCCCAGCACTCATAAACTAATTAAAATATGATTTAATTGAATTTACAACTTTTCAATCATCATTTCAGTAACTTCCCATAGTCTTGAAGCTTCATCAGAATCTATAGCCCAATCAGCTACTCCAAAGTATCTTTGAAGAGACTCATCAATTTCAGATTTTCTTTTGGCAATATCACAGTCTTCGCAGAAAACGCCACCGAGACCATTTAAATCTGGATTTGTAGCACACCAAACAGCTGTAGATGCACCCTGACTTGTTGATTTAAAGAAATTCTTTACTAGTTCTGATGGAGATCCATCTTCATCCAGCCAACCCAAGGCAACCATTTCTTCCTTTTCAAGATGTCTTTGAAGCGGGGTGATGATTCCTCCAGGATGAACAGCAAAACCTTCAACACCTTTATCTCTCATTCTAGTATTAAACTCTATTGCCATTAATGAGCAAGCTGTTTTAGATTGACCATAAGCCATCCATTTATCATATTGAGTACTTTGAAAGTGAATATCATCCCATAGGATGCTAGTAATAGAATGAGCTGATGAAGAAAGGCTGACAAATCTTGATCCTTTGACATCTGCCATTATGTCCATTAATTCATTAGTAAGTAAAAAATGTCCAATATGATTAACAGCGAATTGACTCTCCCAATTGTTTTCAATTCTTGTCTCGGGGCACGCCATTATTCCAGCGTTATTTATGAGGATATCTAATGTATTGAAGTTTTCTTTGAAAGAATTTGTAAAGCTTTTAACAGAGTTAAGATTATTCAAGTCCATTTCAATAACATTATCTTCAGACACTACTCCACAAAGATTTTGATTTGCTATTTTAGGTCGTTTTGCAGGAATTATTACATTTGCTCCAGCAGTTACTAACGCCTTGGTTGTTTCAAGACCAATGCCTGAATAACCACCAGTGACTATTGCAACTTTTTTATTAAGGTCAATATTTTTGAGTACGTCTTTAGTCTCAGACTTATTAGTAAACCCAGAATTTATTGGCTTTTGAACAGCTGAAATCATATGGTTATATGATTGTTATTAAGTATTTTTTTTAGATTCGAGACAGGCTGTTTCTGTATCAAATGTCACCTTCATGCCTGCATCTGTAAAGTAACCAGTCCAAAAATCTCTCATTCCGTTATTGAGATTTTTGTTGTACTTACATTGCAGGTAATACACTAAAACTTCTGGTTTATTGTTACTGTTAAATGCAGGCATTAAAGCTTTTATTTTAGGCGTGTCTTTTATACTGTCCCAAGTAATGCATTTACCTTTTTTACAAGAAGTAAATATTGATAAATTTTCAGAATTTTGAATTAAATCAGAAAAGATAATCAGTTTCCTGTTTTTATATCCACTTCCATCAGTAAAATTAAGACCATCCACCCTAGAAATTTCTTTAATGAGTTCCATTATCATTGAGAACTCTCCAGACAGTTCTCCTAATTCATCAAAATGAGTCCTAGCTTTTGCCAAATCCTGATTAAAAAAATTGTAAGCTTGTTGCATTTTTTCTTTAGGATTCCAAAAAGATGGTTGGTCGAGTTTATATTGACTAGATTTCTCACCACTTCTTGGTCTACATTTAGAAAAAACTGGTTTCGTTTGTGTAGCTGTAATATTTCTTCCTGTGAGATCTAAGATACTTATTCTGTCGTAGGGTGGTAGTTTTGCAATTGAAGAATTATTTAGGATTTGATTTTGTAATAATTCATACTGATTTTCATTAAATTTTTCTGTTGTATCTACGATTATTAGAGTGTGGTCATAATTAACTTCTGCACACCAATCATGTTTATTGCCAAATTTATCTTCATCTGCTTGATCGCTTGCAGGTCTTTCAGCATACAATTCAATGCCAAATGAAAACAACAGCGTAACCAGAAATATATTTTTAATCATCGCCATCATCTATTCCTTTAACAACTTCAAACAATTTATGTTTTTCGGATTCAAAAAACTCCACATACTTATTTTGCATCTCAGCATATTCTCTTTCAATCTTTTCTGCCCATTGTGTTAAATTTTGCTCAGATTCTTGATCACTCATCAGTTCAGAACTCAATGCAGGATAATTTTGCTCGAATGTTTTAATAAAACTAGCATCTACAGCTGTTTCAAAATATGCCGGTGCTGGCTCTGTTCTGAATTTAATATTTTGTCTTCTGTACATATCAATGCCTGAAATTAAGGCTTGCTCTAAACTATCTCTGAAAGTGTCATAGCGACTAGACATAGTTTGTAGCTCATCAATCATGAACTTCCATGCTTCATTGGCATGAAGTCTTTCTTCATTTCTACGTGTTAGTTTGTTATGTTGACTGTGTTCAATTTGAGTGAAAAGCTGAGTATCTTCGAGCTTAATTTTTTCAACTCTTTTCTCAGCAGCATGTCTTTTTTTACCAAGTTCTCCATATCCTGGAATAGGATCTTTAAAAAAGTAAGCATCAATGAGAGATAAAAATGCAAAAAAGAAGCCAACTAACATTAAAAAAGCTCCACCAAAAGTAATACTTCCCATATTATCAAAAGGCATCACAGCTTCTTTTATCGCAGCATCGGTTAACGCCTGAGCCGCAATTGGATCCATTTGAAGGTCGGCTAATTCTGATAATGCTCTAAAGACACCCATCATTGAATTTATGTAAACTAGTAAAAATGCATACAAGATAAAACTGATTATATATACAATTTTTGGCTTACTTGCTCCAACTGGGTTAAAAAAATGAGTTAAAACTAAAATACCAACAGCAAAGGATAGACCGACGTTTATAGATGAAAGCATAAACGACACAACTATTGCTTCACCACCGCCTACAGCTTTGGCAAGACCAGATATATTTAAACCAACCTCAGTGAAAAACAAGGCAAAGGGCACACATATTTTCAAAAACTGAAAGATTTTGTCATGAACTTGAGGCTGTCTACCAGCTATCAGGTTATTTTGTATCTTAAATTGTCTTACAGCATCTCTTGCTTCACGCCTTTGTTTGACTGCCTGACTAACTCTCAATTTGTAACTTTCTAGTTGGGCATTCCATGATGCCACCATTTTATTAAATTCTTGCTGATAGCCATTACTTTTGACATCTCTTTTGTATTCTCTGAAAGCATCTTGCACATCTTTACTTGAGTCTTTCATTTTAAATCTGCCAATTCTCATCAGCTCGTTATTGTAGTGATTCTTCACATAATCTTTAATATCACCTTCGGTAGCACAAAGTTTTTGCGCTGATGACGATGGAGAATTATTTGATCCTTCATTTCTTCCTTTACTACCTGGTTTTTGATTTTTTTCTAAGATTGAGAAGATAATCGGATTCCAATATCTATCTGCAAAGCCAGAAGGCATCTTAAGTGGCTTATATTGCTCCCCCACATTATTTTTTTCAGCAAAAAATACAGTGTAAAGCACTATGGCTATTGCCATCATAAGTATGGCAAACATTATTAAATAACTTATATTGGTTAACATTACATATCCCCAGTAACTTTAGAAACAACCACATTAAAAATAAAATACTATAAAAATTGTTTCTAATAATTTTCCGAACCTGAAATTATATACTTATATTACAGGTAAGGTCTAATAATTACACATTATCGTTCAATTAGAAATGATGTGATAAAATACCCCCCATGGGTATATATATTAAAATATTCTTTATTCTTTTATTGGTTTTGAATACTGAAGCTAGACCTATCTCTTATTCTGGTGGTCATACTCTTATGCATTTCAATGATAATATGAAAGAGTCAATTTACTATCATTACTCACCCAGTTTCAAATATTCCATTGGTGTTGAAGAGCTTAATAATAAAATTTTTGATCGCTCTGAGACTAATCTAAGATTTACTTACCTTGTAAACAGAAAAAATACAAAAAATTCTCAAAGAAATTTTTATTTTCAGTCTGCAGTTTCTACAAAAAACAGTAATTTTATTTATGGCGTTCATGGTGACTGGGAAACTAGACGTTATTTTATTGGATTTGACTATAAAGAAATTAAAAACATAATAGATTATACGGATAAGCATATTCAGCTGGGCTTTGCCCCATATTTAGGTGCATATGGAGATTTACATACTTGGTTAATGTTAAAAACAAAAAAAAATTCATTAAGCAAGAAACAAATTACTTACCCAGTGTTAAAATTTTTTAAAGGTAACGTCCTGTTAGAAGTGGGCTACGACAAGAAAACAGATTGGGATATTCATTTAATGTACAGATTTTAGGAGAAATATATGATTAGGCTATTATTTTTTACACTGTTATCGACTAATTTGATTTATTCTGACGAAGATCATCATATGCATCAACATTCTCATAACCATGACGTTTATGTTCAAGGAGAAAAATTAGAGGTTGATGAAAAACGTTTCAAAAACTTTCTTGATGGGTTAACTAACTCTCAAGTAGCAGTTGTTAATGTTAATGGCATGGTATGTGATTTTTGTGCTCGTGGTATTGAAAAGACTTTTGTGAAAGACAAAGCTGTTAAAAGAATTGATGTTGACCTTGAAAGAGGTAAGGTATTAATTGCCTATACAAAAGATAAAGAAATTGATTTTGACGAAATCAAAAGCAAAATCTTAGCAAATGGACAAAATGCCATCGATTTTTCAATTTTAAATATTTGATAAGAATTACATGCAAGATAAAACTGCTAATTTTTTCTCTTTATTTGCTTCTTCATCAACACTAATATGTTGTGCCTTGCCAGCAATTTTTGTTTCAATTGGAGCTGGAGCAACCTTTGCAAGTCTAATAACATCTTTTCCTTTCCTTATAACCCTTTCAAAATATAAGCTTTATATAACTTTTTTCGCATTAATAATGATAGCGATAGCGGGTTACTTTAATTACAAAACATATTATATGCCTTGTCCTGCAGATCCTGAACTAGGCAGAATGTGTTTACAAACAAGAAAACGTTCCAGAATCATGTACTACGTATCAGTAACTATATTTATTATTGCTACTGTATTTACTTACATCGTTCCACAGATAATTTAGTTATGAGTCATCCGTGTCACAAAGATAAGATAGCAAATATTAGACGTATAAAAGGCCAATTAGAGGGCATTGAACGAATGATAAACGAAGAAAAATACTGCATAGATATTCTCAATCAAATGAAAGCTATCAAAAATGCATTGACTTCTGTTGAAGCCAGGATACTTGAAACACATCTGAAAGAATGTGTTAAGGATTCTCTTGATACAGCACAAGATAATCAAGCCAAAATAGATGAAATTATCAATGTTTTAAAAAGATGAAATTAATTGTCAGAAATGTACACAAATATTTAAGTTTTTTTATCTCTGTTCAACTACTTTTATGGACAGTATCGGGAATTTATTTTGCTTTTAACAAGATTGAGCTTGAAAAACGACTAGATAAAACAATCTTAATTTTATCTTCAGACTCAGGAAGCTCTTATCTAAAATCAGATGGAACTCCTTTAGATAAAATTTCTGGTGAAATGGCAATGCTTTTAGTACAACAAAACACAACATTAACCCCCATAGAGGCAGAAGAAATTACATCGTCAAAAAAAGGTTCAGAATATAGAGGAAGAACCTTGCCTTTGATGAAAGTAATATCCAAGAACGAAAAAGATAAACTTATAAATGTATATTTAAATGTTTACTCTGGTGAAGTCACTGCAATTCGATCAATGCAATGGAAGATTTGGGATCTAATGTGGGGATTTCATATTATGGATTGGCAGGAAAGAGATAATATAGATAATCTTTTCTTAAAAATCTTTTCAATTCTTGCGCTAGTCAGTTCAATATCAGGAATTTTGTTATTTTTTAAGGTCGATATTAAAAAATAATATTCTTTGCCAAATTTTTAATTGACATTTTAGCTCAAACCTGGAGAATGCGCAGTCCAGTGATTTAACAAGAGGTAAAAATATGATTCAAGAACAGGAAAGTTTTAATAAGTATTTTCATGATGTCAAAAAGATTTGGTCTAAGTTAAGTCATCCAAATAGAATTATTCCATTTTGCACACCACTAACTAAAAATCCTAATTTCCTTGTAATAGGAAAAAATCATTCTAATAACTTTGATCCATTTGATGATGATAAAAATAATGAAATTGCAGATGCTTTTTCAAAAGAGATTGCTAAAGAGAACACATTCATGGAACATTCTCACTCTTTTGCAAAAGGGATAAACAGAGTTGTATTCGAAATTAATAAAGAGCATGAAAGCTTTTTTATAAGTAAAAAGTGGATTGGAACCAACCGCTGTGCAATTCAAACTGATAGTAAAGGTTTAGGTGAAATACCAAAACATCCAAAATATGAAGAATGTCAAAAAGATATGGATAAACTACTTAGGAATTTGATACAGTTTCTAAAACCAAAGAATGTAATTCTTTCTGGTGTATTTGCTTGTAATTTATTCTATAGAGAAAAGAGCTTACAAGATATGAGGTGTAAAAGGGTTTCATTAGGAAAAGACTCAAACCAAACTTTTAATCTCATTCCTGTGGAACACTTTTCTATGAATTACAACACAAAAAAAATAGTAGATAGAATTTCTGATGCAATAAGAACAGGATATTGTGATTTCTAATAATATTTCAGATAAAACTCCAAATCAGACTGTATGGTACTTTAGAGGAACTACTCACTCAAATGGTTTAAAGATTTGTTGCTCTCCATATGATAAACATGGAAAAAAAATCGAAGTAAACAAAGAAAAATTTAATGAATCTAATCATGACAAAAGTTTTTTATTTTCTAATTTTTCAGGCAATCTAAAAATAATCGAAATACACTATTTTGGTGAATGGCATAAATATAAATTTTGTGACGCATGGCATTGTGCTTGGATACCTAATATTATAGAAATAGACCTATCTGTTGAAGAGCAAAAAAAAGCATTTTTAATATTTAAGAAGTTAGTTATTAATACTGAAAAAATAAATGGCTTTTCAATAAATGATAAGAAACATTCTTTAAACAAGAAGCCTGAATTCAAAAGTTTATTAATAAGAATCTTGAATTCTAAAATATATCAATCCTTGAATTGAAATTTTTAATAAAGCCCCCATATAATAAAGTGTAAAGAAAGAAATATATTCCATATTTCAGATTCCATTACTCACCTCAACTCACCTAATTTTGGGTGTGTTATTTATGGAGAAAAATATGCAAGTATTTAAATGTGAAAT
>LULK01000280.1_pt1 | contig 46567 bp, 62 predicted proteins | sample 728181 | NCBI WGS metagenome assembly LULK01 (sample SAMN03860291, study PRJNA289734) | marine metagenome | biome: seawater column; feature: ocean; material: water; isolation source: Red Sea water column Station 169 - depth 10m | place: Saudi Arabia: Red Sea | collected 2011-10-15 | depth 10 m | reverse complement strand
AAATAAAAGAGCGCACCTCATCAAACGAAACTGGAATAAAGCTATATAAATTTAAGAAAAAAAAATTTCCTCATAATAAATATTTTTTCTTTAGTGAAGATCCAAATATTGAAAATTTTATTACAAATGAATTTATTGAGCTTTTAAAGATAGGGATTATTAAAAAAAAGGCACTAATAAATATAGAATCAAATGGTAAAAATTTAATTTTTTATAAACAATGGTCAAGACACTCTTTAGAATTAATGGATTACTATTCAAACTTATTTAAAGTTATAAAAGAATCTTTGATAAAATAGTTTTAATACCTTATCTAAGATGTAATAAAATGAATAAAACATATAAATTAATTATAGTTTTGCTTCTGATAACCATAACAATAATGGGTTGGAAAATTTATGATCTCAAGCAATCATCAGAAGAGCTGAAACAGTTTTCAGTAAAAACCGGTGTTGAATGTATTAAGAACTCAAAAACAATGACACAGGAAGAGATCGAGTATTGTTTACCTGTTATGGAAATGTTGGGATTTAAGTATAAGGATGAGACCGAGGAGGATTAGATATGGAAGACTATGAAATACTTTATCTGAGCATGGTTATATTTACATGCTACGGTTTTAATTTAGCGCAAGGCTTAAGGGCAGCAATTAATAGAGGTGATACGGTCAGAATTACACCAAAAATTTTATGCTCTATTTATTGTATATCTGTATCAATAATTGCCTTAACAATCGCTTCCAATACTGCCTTTTCTGACCTTTTTACTTATTTACACATATTCATAATACTTTTTCAATCGGCAATGATCTGGTATCCAAAACCAGATTAAATAATGTATTTAAATGATTGAGATTTTATTTTGGAGTATAGTAATAGTTACGTGGATAAGTGTCGGCATGCATGTTGTTAAAGAATTTATAAGATTTAAATAAGAAAAAATGATTGAACCAAATATGAAAAAACCAAGCTTATTTAGAAGAAGTGTAATGGGTTTAGTTAGTGGTTGGAGAAGGGTAATGGACGTGAGATATAACCCACTTAAGTACATTCCTGATCCAAGTTTACAAACCTATTTTATGCTTGTGCTTTTTACAGTATGGAGCACATTCTTTGGGTTTTTGGCTGCAAACTATCTTGGATGGTTTGGATATAACACCGTAGTTAGTATCGTTATACATATTGCTGTATTGTTGCCACTCGCATTTACTAACGCAATCTTTGTTGATGCAGAAAGAGATGGTGCGAACTGGTTAAAAGAATGGAAAGAAGAACAATCAAGATACAAGCTAGTTGTCAACAGACTAAAAACTAAAAACTTGGTTATATGGAATCCAAATAAGGAATCATAATTCCATTGATACCTGAAGAATATTTCTGGATTAAGCCCTTTCTTTTTCTATTCTCTATTTCATTAGGCTCAATCCTTTATTTTTCCTGTCATTTGTTAAAAAAGTACATAAAAGAAACACGGCAAACCTCTATAAATTTAAGAAATTTTATAAAAAAAGAATATTTTCCAAAAAAACTTGGGATACACATAATGAATGGATCTTGGGAAGATCAATTTGATGATCCTTTTGAGGGATTTGCTGTAATAAGTAATTGTGTCGAGATAGGAGAGGTGTTGACTTATAACTCAGGTTCATGGAAATACATATATTGGCAAAAATATTGTGAAAATGACTATATATGCAGTGAAGATTTTCATGTTAGTGTTGGAGGTGACTTGAAAAGATTTAAAGAGTGGTCAAAAGAAAACGAACACTTACTTTTGAAGAATAAATTAAATGACTAAATTTAAAAATCTAATAATATTAAGCCCACTTGCATATGTCCTTCATCATATTGAAGAACATTTAATTTTTAACTTTAGAGATTGGAGGCTTACATACTTTCAGGACAACAATTCTCTTTCAACAGAGGAGGTTCTGGTAAGGCTATTGGTTGTGTTATTGATCTTTATATTTGTTCACTCAGTAAGAAAAAATAAAGGAAGTGCTCATGTTTTGTTATATTTTTTGATGACAACACAAGTGGTTAATGTCTTTTTTCATATTTTCTTTAGCTTATATTTTTTAGATTTTAGTCCAGGAGCTATCACAGGTATTTTGTTTTACCTGCCTATAAATTATTTAATTTTTAAGGCTGCACTTAATGAAGGATTTCTCAACAATACTAAAGAAATAGCTTTTATATTTGTTTTAGGAGCCGGCACATTTGCTTTATTTGAGTATATTGGCCCGGTTGTAATGCAGATATCATTTTTATTATCCATAACTTATTATTTCTTTAGCACCAAATATATTCACTCGAACTAGTTATAAAACTGGTTTAGTTTATAATGAGTGCATGTGTGATTGTTGTGATTGTTGCGAGTGCTCTTGCTGCGCTAAATGAAACAAAAGTTATTAACTTTATCATTAGCAGTATTTTTAATTTCTAGTTGTGATCTAGAAAATCCTGGAGGCGTGCTTACCTATAATGAGCTCCCAAATTCCGTTATAGAATTTTTTGATAAAACCGATATATTAGAAAATGAACAAATCATCGCCTACTATGATGTTACAGTTGTATTAGACAACTCAGAATCGGCAATACTAACTAATAAAAATCTCATATATTATAAATACGGACGTATTGAAAGATTCCCTTTAAATAGTATTGTGAGTATTGAAGAGGAAGATTGTTTTGGCCTTTGTATTGTTGCCTCAACAAAAGACGATCGAGTTATGAAAATTGAAATTGCTCCACTGAATGGTGGCGACCTCTTTCTTAACCTCTTAAGAAATCAAGTTAATAAAGCCTAGATCTTTGGATGGATTTTTTAGATTTTCTTGCAAAAGGGGGTAGTGACTTTAAGGGTCGAACATTAAAACTAATATGGTCTTTTTCAGATGATGATATTCAAAAAACCCATGATTTTATTCAAATTATTTTTCCATTAAACAAGGCGAGTGAGTCAGTCTTTCATGGATATTATCTGAATTCAGGAGATTTAGTTGAGCAAATTAGAAACAGTCCAATAGCAAAGGAGAATATATTACAGTCTTCTAAATGGTATCTATCTTTCTTAAAAAGAAACATATGGTTATGGAATAGAAACTATGATCATAATCAAAAACGCATAACAAGAGTCATAGAGTGTTTAAGATTGTTGATATCAAAGGAGGAATCAGATAAGTTTTATGATAATGTAATGGAAATCTTAAAAGATAATAATAAGGTTAATCATAAGACATTAAATTTTTGGGAAAATGCTTAGCGATTTATATATTAATTGTAAAAGAAAAAAGTAATGACCTATCAAGCACATTTATTTATAGCATTAACAATTGGATTCATAGGAATACTATTTTGTATTTTCATGTATCAATCTAATAAAATTAAACAAGCACAAATATTTTTCTTTTTAACAATAGCTATGATGGCTTTTTGGATGTATGTTGCTACGGGATATATTTTATAAAATATCGTGAACATATATCTAATACTTTTTGGAGCTATTGCATTTGAAATTCTTGGCACTATGTTGTTGCCTGCAACTCAAAATTTTTCTAAACCAATGCCAACTTCGGTATTATTAATATCTTACGGAATTTCTTTTTATTTACTGGCTATCGTTACTCAAAAACTACCCTTATCAGTTGTATATGCGTCATGGTCGGGTTTAGGAGTATTTTCTGTTGCGATATTAAGCTATATTTTTTACAAGCAAGAATTAAATTGGCAAATAATCTTAGGATTATTTTTGATTGTGGCTGGAGTCACAATTGTAAATATGAATAAAATATAGATTATGAAAAGTCTTTTAATTGTTTTGCTCTTCAGTTCTATTCTAGATGCCAATCTAAAATACAATCATTATTCTAAAGAATATGAAGTTGCGCATCCAAATTCAGTTTTAAAATATAACCATTACAGTAAGAAATATACCTATGAAATGCCAGGATCAAAGCTAAAATATAATCATTATACGAAGAAGTATACTTATGAGTTGCCTAGATCTGAGCTGAAATATAATCACCATTCAAGGTCTTATTCATATGAACTGCCAGAGTCAACCCTTAAATACAATCACCATACTAAAAAGTATACTTTCGAGCACCCCAGCGCGAAGTTAAAATATAACCCATATTCAAAACAATATTATTTCCCAAAATACAATTAAGAAAGTTAGCCTAGTTCTGTTTCATAAGGTAGAATTAATTTTAAGTTGAGGAGATTGATTAAATTATTTACTCACCATCCAAAATCTAATGGTGAAACTTATTTCCAACATTTTCGTTGTGCCTCATCTTATGGGTTAAGAATGATTTTATCTGGAGTGGCTGCCATTGTTCATTCAATATTTCCTTTTTTGTTTGAAACAGCTGCAAGTGATTGTGCTAAAAAGATTAATGAAGAAATTGATCACAGAACACAGAATACTTTTACTCAGTGAAAAATTTTAAGAATAAAGTTGCACTAATTACTGGCGCAGGTTCAGGTATAGGAAGGGCGTTAGCTATTCAACTGGCAGACAGCGGATGCAATCTTGCGCTCGTTGACTGGAACGAAAAAACTCTTAAAGATACAGAAGAGATGATTAGAAAAAAAAATGTAGCAGTCTCTTTACATCCCTTTGACTTAAGAGAAAAAGATAAAATAGAATCTTTGCCATCAGAGATTATTGAAATTCATAAACAAATAGATATTGTCATAAATAATGCAGGCCTATCTATCATTGGCAAAGTCGATGAAGTCAATGAAGATGATTGGCAATTCGGTGTAGATATATTGTTAAATGCTGTTATTCAGATGAGCACCGTATTTTTGCCTTATCTCCAAAAAAGACCAGAGGCAGCAATAGTAAATGTCTCATCTATATTTGGACTTTTTAGTGTACCAAAACAGTCAATATATAACGTTGGTAAATTTGGTGTAAAAGCTTTTACTGAATCTTTATCTTTAGAGATGGAAATGTCCGATTCTCCTGTAGAAGTTTATTGTGTTTTTCCAGGTCACATAGGAACTAATATATATTCTTCCTCTAGGTTTAAAAGCTTTGAGGCAGACGATGCCGGTGCTGCAATTTTTGGGGCAAATGCATCAACAATAGAAGAAGCTGGTGCTCAATTTAAACAGAATGCACCATCAAGTCCAGAATTTGCTGCTAAAACAATATTAAGAAATATAAAAAAGAAAAACAAAAGAATTTTAATAGGTTTTGATGCTAAATTTTATGATTTAATGAGTAGACTTTTCCCAAAAAACTTTTTAAAAATAATTTGGATACTACCCTTTTTTAGGGGAATATTTAAACCAAAAAAATAGTACAACCTCTTACAGAATATAAAATGGCCTTGTTAAAGTTTATAAACTTATATAAGGTAAATAATTAATTAAACATAGGGGTTGTATTTGGAAACGATAAATTTTTTACTATGGTATGCATCTTCAAAGCTTGGAGATTCAGCTACAAAAGTAATTGATTTTGAAAAAAAGGTAGTCTCTTTTATTAAACGTGATATTAACTCCAAAGGTGGTATTGGAGGTATCCCAATTGAAATTGATTTTGTTGACATTCCTCATGAGCTCGCAGGTCACGACGAAAATGCCTGGCTTTTTTACAAAGAATTACTAGACTCAAAAAATTATTCTTTCATTAGGGCTCCGGGTGCTTTTGGAGGATTAAGCAAATACAAAATAGGATATCTAGAATCTATAAAATCAGATAAGACAATAATATTTAGCGATACGCTCATTCCCCCCGAAATTGACCTGATAAATTCAAATATTATTGATATGAGATCTAATGCCTTTACAGATCCAGATAAATCATTTGTAGATAAAGTTAAAACCAATCTTAATTTATTAAATAAGAATAAGTGCTTTTACATAGCAAATTTTGGGGAATCTAGCCCAGTGTTAGCACAAGAACAAGAGCTTAGAGATCAAAAAATATATTTATTTAATCTAGATAAAAATTTACACAAGAGCCAAAAAAAACTTCAAGATGATTTAACAAATTATTTTAAATTATATGAAGCGGATGCTGAGGACTTAATCAATATTGGATTAGTACCTGTAGATCTGAAACAAAATATCATAAATAGTATTCACAATATCAATAAAAATATAAAGATGATGACAGGATCAGGCGGTTCTGCATTTCTCGATTATAAAGAAATTAAATACCCAATTTTATTAAGAGATGATTCAAATTTTGATATTTATCTTTCCATGGAATCACTAATAGAGCAGTTAGATGTTAATTTGTCACTTAAAGATAAACAAATCTGCAATCAACGTTTTACACAGTTTGAAATCCCGCTGTTAATTAAAAAATTATCTGATAGAGATAGTTTAAGCTTTTCATCATATGAGGAACTGGTAGAAAAAGTTAGTTTTGCTCTTAATAAAACAGATGGAAAAAACGATGTTTATATGGGTATTTCAAAAGATTTATCTTTTAAAGATAATAAAAATAATATTAAAACTGCAGCGCTTGTAGAGCTAGCTCTTCCATCAACGAAAAAGTCTAGTGCAGTGAAAACTTTATACAAAGACCAGTTATGCATTGTTGATGGTGTTGAAAAGATAAATTCTGTAATTTCATTCAATATTGATGTTGAAAGAATTACAAATGTTTCAATAGAGGATGGCATTTTTGGGGCTGAATTTTATTTAGACATAACCTCACAAAACGAAGATCCTATTAATTCTATTAAATTTAATAACCTCAGCTCATTAAATCCTAAACATGAAGTCAGAAGAATAGAGCATAAACAAGTTGATAATTTATATTCTGGAAGATACATCGTTACATCTAATTTTGACTTTAATCCCATTGCTGATAACTATCCTTTTGATGAACAATTTATATATATTGCAGTTACAGGCACTGATGAAAACTCTCAAGTTCAACCAGTGCCAGAGCAATATCTTGATGTTGAATTCAAGATAGATGGCTGGTCGCTTATTTATGCAAAATGTGGAATTAATAGGAAGAAAAATTGGATTGCATTAAATAGCAATTTACAAACGATTTCAAAAATTAATGAAGAAATTAGACTAGGATGGGAGCTTAAAAGGGAAAACTCGATGACACTATTAAAGATAGGCATACCTCTATTTTTTTTATATATTCTCCTTTATTACACTTTATTTGTTCCTGTTGATCAGGTAGAAAGTGCTTTCAACAACATTAATCTTGCTTTCTTATCTAGCATCGCACTTTATTTTTCAACAGAAAGACCTCAGCCCTTGAAGATGACCACAATAGATGTGGTATTTGCCTTTTTCTATATTATGGCTGGTATTTCCTTAATATCGATTGTCTTTGTTCAGTTTTATCCAGAGTATTATGATCTGCTTACAAAGCCATTAAGATTCTTATTACCAGTGTCGATAATTGCGTTAGGGGTTTTTATCAAAAGAAGACTGTCTTCAAAAAAATATAAACCTTCAATTACTAAATAAATTTTAATGATTAACACTGTAGATCATTTAATTATTGCTGTACAAGACTTAAATGAAGCAGAGCAAGATTATAAAAAATTATTTGGAATTGAACCCGTCTGGCGAGGAGAGCATAAGGAGCTTGGAACAGAAAATGTAATTTTTAATTTTAAAAATACATATCTTGAGCTTCTATCTGCAAAGGGAGAGGGACTTGGAGCCATGTTAGTTAATAATACAATACAAGAGAATGGTGATGGATTGATTGGAGTGGTTTTTGGTGTTGAAAATATTAAAGAAGCTTCAAAGTCTCTTATATCAGAAGGTTTTGCAATTACAGAAGTATCAGATGGAGAAGGTAGGAACAATAGCTCAAAAGAGTTAAGAAAGTGGAAAAATTTTTTCTTACCACAAGAACTAACCCGTGGAATATTTTCTTTTATTATTGAGCATACAGAAGGCTCGTTAAAAAAAATTGACGAGTATCCTAGCGATTCAATTAATAAATTAGATCATTTGGTAATAAATACTAATGATGCAGATGGTTTTATACATATATATCAAGATATTTTTAAAATAAGACTCGCGCTTGATAAAGTTATAGAACACTGGGACAGCAGGATGTTGTTTTTTAGATTGAACAAAACAACTCTAGAAGTAATCGAAAAACGAGACAACAAAGACCCTAAAGATAGTTTGTGGGGACTCGCATGGGAAGTTGAAAATATAAAAAAGGCTCATAAAAGATTAACCAACTATGGAGTGGAGATGACTCCTATTAAGAGTGGCCTAAAGGAAAATACACTTGTTGCAACAATAAAATCGCATACCCATAATGTTCCCACCTTACTAATAGAACATATTGGTTAATGAAATATCTTGTTTGTATTATTTTTATTTTTATTGCTGTAGTTGTGAATATTCCTGTTCTTGCTTTGGTGTTGGGAACAATTTTTGTCTCAATTAAATCTCAGCAAAATTTAATAGCACCAAACTTAGGCACACAGCTTCTTCAGATAGGAATTATTATTATAGGCTTTACGATATCCTCATCTTCAGCCATTAATTTAATATCAGAATTTTTTCTGCAGGTTTCTTTATTTGTTATTGCAATATTCTGCATTGGTATATTGCTAGCCAAAATATTTAACATTAATAACTCTTTGGGTTTGTTGCTATCTTCTGGAACTGCCATTTGTGGCGCCACAGCTATTGCAGCTATAGCGCCAATAATTAAGTCGAAACCAAAAGAATTGTTAATTTCGCTATCAATAATTTTTATATTTAATGCTGTCGCAATACTTGTTTTTCCTTTTATAGGGCAATCACTTGAAATGTCTTATATTCAGTTTGGAGCATGGGTAGCCATGGCTATACACGACACAGGTTCGGTGATTGGGGCTGCTATGTCTTATGGCGGAAACAGTGCAGAAGTAGCAGCAACCTTAAAGCTTGGAAGAACACTATGGCTAATTCCTTTAATTATTATTTTAGGCATCTTCAATAATGAAAATGCTAAGGTTAAGTTACCTATATTTGTCATTATTTTTATATTGGCAATTTTTATGGGCTCAACTTTTAATATAAAAAATGAAATTCTTCTTGTGCTTAATTATTTAAGTGATGCTTTGATTATTGCTGCATTATTCTGTATTGGGGCTCAAATAAATTTTCACTCCATTAAAGAGATTAATTTAAAGGTCATTTCGTTTGCTTTTGTTTTGTGGATATTTGCACTAATATTTTCATATGTACTTTTAATGATGCTTTGAGGGAGATTAAAATATGTTTAGTCATGTGATGATTGGCACAAACAACATAGAGGAATCTAGAATATTCTATGACAAACTATTTGAGGCACTTGGATCTGATCCTGGGAAAATGTATCCAAATCTAACAGGCCAAAAGAGATACTTTTATAATTTCAATGGAACAAGTTTTGTTATCACACAGCCAATAGATGGTAATGCTGCAACAGTCGCAAACGGATCAACCATTGGATTTAATATAGAAAGCATAGAACAGGGTGATGCGTGGCATAAAGCAGGGATTGATAATGGCGGAACTTCTATAGAAGAACCACCTGGCATACGTAATTATGAAAAATTTTCTATGTATTTAGCTTATCTTAAAGACCCGACCGGCCATAAATTATGTGCTGCTATGGTAATTGATTAAAATATGATGATGAACAGTATTTTTATATTTTTATTATTATTTGGAACAAATTTTCTATATGCTGGAGAAGTTAATTCATGGGACTGCAATAAATTTGATGGTGCTAAGATTATTAGTGGAGATGGTGAGTTTCTGGGAGTTCTTGGTCCGAGATGGATGACAGATTCAATTTTTAATGATTCATCATCCTATGCAAGCACCTGGTCACAAAACAGCATATTTAACACGAGTTCTGATTACGGCAATTCATATTCTAGTCTTTCAGTATTTAATGATGGAGCATCAAATCCGCCTATGATTATAGGTAGTTATGGATTGGTTGGGTATTTGTCTATTGGGCCTTCATGGGACAGCGATAGATATTCACCTTATGATATAAAGTATACCTGCGACTGGGATTAAAAATATGAAAGACAGCCAAGAGGGAAGATGTCAGTGCGGCGATATAAGCTATTCATTAAAGAAGAATAAAATAATTTCTGCACATCATTGTCATTGTAAAGATTGTCAAAGAATAACCGGTTCAGGAAAAGCAACGATAATCTTTATCGCAAAAAAATATGTAGATTTAAAAGGAGAACCAAAATATTTTGAAAGCAAAGGCACGTTTGGATCCCACGTAAGAAGAGGCTTTTGCTCTACTTGTGGGTCTGGGATCTTAAGCTATGCTAGAGAACTTCCACATATATTATTCATAAAAGCTGGAACCTTAGATGATTCAAGCTGGGTAAAGATTGATTCTAATTTTTTTACAAAATCCGCTAACGACTGGAATAAGCCCGATGAATCAATTAAGTGCTTTGAAGGAAATCCTGGGATTATGTACAACCTAAAAACTTTAATTAAATCTTTTTAATAAATATGGATTTTGAAGATCTAAAATCAATTGAATTAACGATTCAACAAATGTTTAATGAATTTTTAAATGTAGATCATGAAAATCACTTTTTTCAGTACTATATAAGCAAGACCAAAAATGTATATATAAAAGGTATTACTAAGGATAAAAACACTATACAGCTTGAAATGCATGGACCAATAATTTCGAATGCAGATATAGCGAGACTTTTAAGAAATTATGGATGGGAAATAGGAGAGTCTTCCGGTACAAATATTATTAATTCAACCATGCAAGAGTTTAAAAATGGAAATGCAGCGCTCTTTATATTTCAATCCTTAAGAGCTTATGACTTATCATATGATGATATTAATTTTGAAGGATATGAAATTAAGACTCTCTAATCTGCTTTTTCTAAAATATCAAAAATATTCCAAGATCAATCATTAAATAGAAGGTGGATAAGAAACCAATTGCCCAAAAAATACTTCTTGGACTAGGGTTCTTTTTTGTAGCAATTTTATAGTAAAGAATCATATGAATAATTCTTGAAATAGCATACATCCAAATGATAATTGACAATTTATTTGAGTCATATTCAGACATCAATGCTATGACTACAAGTCCTAACAGTGGAATTAAATTTTCTAATGAGTTTTGAAGAGTTCTATGAGTTCTAAAAACTATGGAAGCATGATCAAGCGATGGTTTTAAGATCCCTGGTGAATAACCACCTTCTTGTCGCCTGTGTATTCGAACAGCAATCATTGCCTGAACAATAATCGTAGCCACTATTAGCCACAAACCAATGAAAGTTGATTGATAAACTTCAAACATGCTCACCCCTTACAGTTGATTATTAATATTAGTTATAGACATAATAACAATATGAGAGTTTTTAGCCTATTTATTAATGAAGATTATTAAAGAAATTATTAATTTTGACTGCGATGCAAAAGAATTGTGGAAAATATTAACAGATGTATCAAGATGCGATTGGGTTCCTTCGGTAGACAAAATAATAATTGAAGATGATTGTCGTGTGTTTGAAATGGAAGGCATCGGGCAGGTTAAAGAAAAGATTTTATTAAATGATACTAAAAATATGACTCTTAAATATTCAGCAATTCAAACAGTAGTTCCGTTAAACCATCATCTTGCAACAATGAATGTTTTATATGTTGACAATGAATCTTGCAAGCTTGAATGGACAACTGAAATTGATCCAGATATTTTTGCAGATGCAATTCATCATGGCATGATAATTTCAATAAAGGGAATTAAAGAGGTAATAAAACAATGAGGATATTTTTTATTTTAATTTTAACACCAATAATATTTTGCTCAGAAAATGAAATTAATAAAGCCTGGTGTTCAAACATCGATGGAAGTGATCAATTTATTACAAAATATGGAACCTATGTTGATTGTTTAACAGAAGATTATGCAATAGAGGCGGAGTTTGATTACAAATGGAAGGAGGCTATTGGACAGTCCTTACATTATGCAGAGGCTACAAACAAGAAAGCAGCCATATTGTTAATTAAGAGAAAACAAAGCAACAAAGATTATTACAATGAGATGATGAGCGTCATAAATAAATATAACTTACCAATTAGAGTTTTTACAATTGATGAGTAAGATATATAAAATACTGACAGAAAAAGAATGGAAAAATTCTAATCTGCTTGGATATGTAAAAACAGATTTAGATGATAAAGACGGTTTTATTCATTGCTCAACTGCAAGACAATTAGCTTTAACACTTCATCTTTATTTTAAAAAAGAGAAGAGCCTATTTCTATGCGAGATTGATGAGTGCAATTTAAATAAAAGTGAATACTGCTTTGAAAAAGCTTTGAGCAACAAAAGGATAGAGCAAGACTTTCCTCATATTTATGGTAAATTGTGGATTGAACAAATTTCTGAAATTTGGAAATTAGAAAAAAATGCATTTCAAATACCAGTAAATATTCTTTTAGAATTGGAGAATGATTAAATATTTGAGACTAATGGCATAGAGTAAATATATGACCAATCTAACAATAAATGAAGTTTACGCAATTGGAGCGCCGATAGTATTGGCAATGATTTTATTAGAAGTCCTTTTTTCTAGTTTAAATAATAAGAATCTTTATAAAAAAAAAGATACTTTATGTACGATCGGACTACTTTCAGGAAACATTTTGATGGTTTTTATGCTAAAGGGAGCAACATTAGCACTTCATTTTTATTTATTTCAGTTTAAATTGATTAATCTTTCTGAAATTATGCCTGTTTGGGTTTTGTGGCTAGTTACATTTGTAATGATTGACTTGGTGTTTTACATTTACCACAGAATTTCTCATAGGGTTAATTTTTTATGGGCAATTCATATGAGTCATCACTCTAGCGAGGAAATGAATTTTGCTGTCTCGTTTCGTCAAGCCTGGTTTGGACCAATATCAAAATTACCTTTCTTTATGATATTACCTTTGCTTGGTTTTGATCCCACAATTATTGCAGTTGCTGGTGTTATAAGTACTCTTTGGGGAATAGTCGGGCATACACAGATTGTTGGTAAATTAGGTCCTATAGAGTGGGTTTTTAATACTCCATCGCATCATAGAGTCCACCATGGGTCAAATGCACAATATATAGATAAAAACTATGGTAATTTATTAATTATATGGGATCGAATGTTTGGCACTTTTGAGCCAGAAGAAGAATCAGTAAAGTACGGATTGGTAAAAAATGTAAACACTTATGATCCAACCAAAATTACTTTTATGGGCTGGCAGGAAATGTTTAATAATATTAAGAGTTCAAATAATTTTAAAGAAGCCTTATATTTTATATTTGGGCCGCCCAAAACAAGGAGTGAATAATGAAAATGTTAATTTTAATTCTTTTAATGTCTCCATTTGTAATATCTTTAGAGAGAATTGATCCTGAATGCTCAAATGTAGAACTTTATTTTGAAAGTCCACAAGACGGGTTTAAGTCAAAGGCTAAAGAGTTTAAGGTTGAATTTGGATCAAAAAATATACTTATCAGTCCAGCAGGAGTAAAGGTTGAGAAAGTAAAGGAATGTTTTGTAAGCGGACATCATCATTTAATAATTAATGGAGCATATGACGTTTTAAGTAATGCCAAACAGCCAATTCCCTATGGTAAAAATATTTTACATTTTGGTGGAGGACAAACAGAAGCAAATTTATCACTTCCCCCTGGCAAGTATTCTCTGCAACTTGTTCTTGGCGATTATGAGCATAGACCAATAGCAGCACCTGAAACAACACAAGTCAATAATGTTATTTTATCTGAAATTATAGATATAGAAATATTGCCATAAGCCAATTTTTTTCTAAATTTATACTTATAACGGAATAAGATAGTATTATTAATAATAATTATGAAAAAAAACCTAAAACTATCTTTTTTGTTGCTTTTCATTGCAGCCATAAATGCAAGCGATCCTCTATTTGTAAAATACTCAGAATCAGCAATTAATTTATCTTCATTAGTAGAAAGAAACGGAATTAAATATAAAATTAATAGCCAGAAGCCTTTCTCAGGTAAATTTATTGGATTTGAAGATGAGTTTGGGTTCTGTGTTGTTGAGGCGGGGACATTTAAGAATGGCCTTTTCCACGGAGCTTATGAATCCTATGAAGGATGCGGAGTGGCATACTCTGAAAAGATAAACTATAAAAATGGTTTACAGCATGGTGATTACATTTTGTATGAAGAAGGCTATCTTGCGATGGAGGGACAATTTTATAACGACTTGTTAGTAGGCGAATGGAAGGGCTATGAATATGGTTTGCTAATGTGGACAGAGGCTTATAAAAATGATGAGCTTCTAAGTTATGTACTCTTTGAATATCATGATAATGGCCAGATTGCATTAAAAGAATCTTATGACGGTATGGACAAACTTGATGGAATTTCGGAGGCATATCATTCAAACGGACAACTAAAGTCAAAGATCCATTATAAAGATGGAAATATAGTTAAAGTTTTAGAAAAATATGACTTTAATGGTTATTCATTACCACTAGAATGAAAAATATAAGCTGCAAATTTCTTGTTTTTGTTTTCTTTCTAAGTTTAAGCATTAGTGGAAAAGATATTTTAATAGAGCCAGGCCCAAATGCTCATGAGCGTCTTCAGGAAGCCATGATTCTTATAAATGAGGGCGATACTCTGATAATAGAGTCAGGGTATTATGAATTCGAAGATGGCTTGTCACTGGATGTGGATGAAGTAACTGTGGTTGGGCGCGGAATGAAAGAAACCGTTCTTGATTTTAAGAATCAACAATCAGGCGCTCAAGGCTTTTTAGTAACTTCGAATGGAGTAACGCTTAAAGATTTCTCTATATTAGATGCCAAGGGCGATGCCTTAAAGGTTATTGGAGCTAAAGGTATCAGCATGATTAATTTAAGGACCGAATGGACTGGTGGGCCAAAAAGTACAAATGGCGCATATGGTTTTTATCCAGTTGAATCTGAAGATGTATTAATTGATGGTTGTGTTGCAATAGGTGCGTCTGACGCTGGAATATATGTAGGTCAGTCTAAAAATATAATTGTTCGAAATAGTATTGCTCAATACAACGTTGCTGGTATAGAAATTGAAAACTCATACTATGCAGATGTATACGACAATCTTGCATCTCATAATACAGGAGGGATACTAATTTTTGATCTTCCTGATTTGCCTCAACAAGGAGGACATCATATAAGGGTTTTTGACAATGAATCTATTAATAACGACACTGATAATTTTGCTCCTGAAGGTAACATTGTTGGAGAGGTTCCAAGAGGCACCGGCATTATAATTATGGCAAATTCAAATGTTGAAGTTTTTAACAATCTAATGAGTGGCAACGGAACCGTAAATTTATCAATAGTCTCTTATTCTGATGAAACTGATGATCCAAATTATTATCCTCACCCCAGAGGAATTCAGGTACACAATAATACTTATGGACCAAGCGGTTTTGATCCAGATGTTGGTACTGGTGATTTAGCTAAGGCATTATTTGAGATAAGTGATGGAAATATGCCAGATATTTTTTGGGATGGAGTTGTTCCTATGTCTCAAATGTTATTTGGTCAGCCTAAAGATGAAAAGTTAGTAATGGTTGAAGGAGAAGAAGTGAGTTTTCTTACAATAAGCCCCATTAAATATATGTTGGGCATTTCTTCGCCAATTAGAACAGATAAAAGTGAGTTTAAAGGGGTCATTAATCCACTGGAGCCTATTAATATAGACGGCATATAGGGAGATAATGAAAAAGATATTCAGTAGTTTACTTGTGCTTTATATGTGCACAAATCTTCATGGCGTAAATAATGAACTAATTCTTTCAGATACATTTCCAAATAAATTATCTGAGTTTAACTTCTTTATAGATAATTCGGCACAGGTTCCTCATGACAAAGTTGTTCCATATGAGTTAATTTCAACCTTGTTTTCAGATTATTCATATAAACAAAGATGGGTCTACGTCCCTATTAATCAAAAAGCGACTTACTATAAAGAGAGCTCAGTTTTTGATTTCCCTGTTGGATCGGCCCTAATTAAAACCTTTTATTATCCCATTGACGAGCGAGATCCAAGGCAAGGCATGAATTTATTAGAAACAAGATTATTGCTAAGAAAAGAAAGGTACAGAGTCCCAAATGTAAATCAGTGTAAAGAGTGCCATGCTGCAGAAGATATGATTACTCCAATTGGACCAAAAGCAAGGAACATTAATAAAGATTTTAAATATGATGACGGTGAATTTAATCAATTAAATTATTGGATGACGAAACAAATTATTGATTCTTATCCTTTAGATCTAGTTTCACCCGTTGATTGGAGTGATGAATCACAAAATATTAACGACAGAGTTAGATCATATTTAGATGTTAATTGTGGTCATTGTCACTCACCAACAGGAAATGCAAATTCAACTGGATTATACTTACATTTAGATGAAACTAGAGATATTCATCTAGGCGTATATAAAAAACCTGTTGCAACTGGAAGAGGCAGTGGCGGCTTGAAATATTCAATTGTGCCTGGAAAGCCAGAAGAATCAATCCTATTGCATAGGATGATTTCTCTTGATCCAGGAGTAATGATGCCAGAGTCAGGAAGAGCATTATCGCATAAGGAAGCAGTTGAGATGGTCAGAGATTGGATTTTACTTCTTAAAGAATAACAACTAGGTTACTTTGCAAAATGAAGTATTTTATTTTTATTTCAATTATATTTTTTTTGATATCTTGTGAAGTAGAGGAATCAAAAAATGTATATTTAGAACCAAAGGCGCCTCCATTTTTTGATTATGTGCAAAAAAATAAACGATATACAAAAGATGGTATTGATAACCTAAAGCAAAATCTATCAATATTGCTTGGCGCTGAGGTAACAAACCTAAGAGAAATTAAAATTAATTTTGATAATGCAAAAATTGCAGATTACATAGACTGCGGAAGAATGAATGATGAAATATATGTAGATTATATAGATCGAATTTTTGACTCATATCTTGAAGTAGTTATAAATTTTAATCTTACTCAAGATAAAAATAATTTTATTATTAATAATAAAGATATTAGATATACTTTTTTTTCAAAAGAAACTGGAACAAGATGGAAGTTTAAGACTAATCAACCAAAGGTTTTGCTGGTTGGAAATCCTGTATATGATGATAATCCGTACCGAACATGTTTATCAAAAAACATACTTGAGAGCAGAATTTTAAACATACTAAATAATTTATAACATATGACAAATTATCTTTATAAAAATTTCTTATTTTTAGCCTTGGTGACAGTCTCTAGCTCAATTAGTTCTGAATCAAAGGAAACTATGGAAGGTTATTGGTTAACATCTCAGTCAATAGTTCAAGTTAAAAATTGCGATAAAAATCTGTGTGCTACCATTGAACACCTCTTTGTAGATGACGACATAGATCCCAAGTCCATAATGGATTCAAATAATAAAAAAAGATCCTTAAGAGACAGGCCTTTAATAGGCATTAATTTATTAGAAGACTTTCCTTCTAGTGCTTTGGGCATGAAAGTCCTTAAAAATGGAAAAATTTATGATCCAGGCAGAGGCAGAGTCTTTAAGTCTAATCTTTATCTGTTAGATGATGGAACTTTAAAAGTTGAGGGATGCTTGATTAGTATTTGTGATCATGAAATATGGCAGCCCTTAGTTGTTACCATTAATGAGGATGGTACAAGGACTGCAGAGCCTTTAAAATAATTTATCTTAGTTCTTCAAGAGATAATTTATTCACATCCTCGACCATTCCGATAAATGCTTTTGTTGCTCTCTTCATTCCCTCAGCAGGTACAAGCTCTGGAATGTCAAAGGTAGTGTGATAAATAACATGGTCAATAATGTGAAATCCAGGAGCTCTGTCGGTCAGTTTGGGTTTGTCTGTCATATAGTTATAAATTGAAACTCCATTTTCTTTGAGCCTCTTTTTAAAAATTTTTTCAAGCTTTTCGCTTCCTGTTACATTCCATCTAAAGGATCCAATTGCATTTGAAACTACAATATTTTCATTGAACCAATAAAGTTGAGATTGACTAGGATGCTCTAGAGTTAAAACAACGGCAACGTTATCCCAATCATAATATTCTTCTACCTCTCGGACACTATACTCTCCGTGATGATGATCAGGATATAGGAAGAAAGTTATGGTTCTTTGTCTATCTAATTTCTCCATTTTTGAATAGTATTCAGCCATCTCTAAACCAACTGCAATGCCACTTGCATTATCCATAGCTCCGGCAAAATAACCGTCTGTATGAGCACCTATAAAAATTTCTTCCTGTGACAATCCATCTAATTTGGCAATCATATATGTAGTTTTAAGATTATTTAACACATCAATTTTTAAATTGAATTCTACAAAAATCTTTTCTTTTAACATTCTGTCTCTTAAAAGAAAGCCTTCATCTTGGCTTATAGTTATTATAGGAGCTTCATATGATGATGCAGGCTTTCCACTGGTTCCATGAAACGCTCCCCCAGCAAATTGTCCATCTCCAGGAACACCCATAATATTTATAATTAGTGCAGCACCTCTGTCGGATGCGATTTCATTAGCATTAAACAATTTAGCCCTGTTACTAGCAGAATGACTTCTTCCACCTGGAACAAAGAAACTATATATTACAACAGCCTTTCCTTTTATATCTTTATTCATGAAGTCAGCTTCTGAGCCCAACCCAACCCATACAAGCTCAGCATTAACATTACTATCGATATGATTTATATTTTCTCCGGTAGGAAAGGCTGATTTAATTGAATAAAATTTATTATTAAATTTATAGCCCAAAGACCACTCAGTTGGACGCCACTCTTTAGTTATAAATACGTCCTTTTTTTCAATACTAAAACCCAATTTTTTTAATTTACTTTCAATATAATCCATAGTTTTTTTGTCTTCAGGAGTTCCGGGCAGTCTTCCCCAGTATGGAGTTCTATTCTTGCTTTCAAGAGCAATATTTGAAATATCAATAACAATATCCTTCATTCTTTGTGGATTTATGGATTCATACTTTCCAGTTTCCCATATTGGATAAGAGGAATCGCTTGGGATCAATTCATCTGAATCTCTAGGCAGGCCTTTGCCATAAGTAGGATAGGCTTCTTCTGAAATAAGTAAAAAAGAAAAAACTAGAATAAATGAAATCTGTAAGCTTTTCATAATTTTATTTTAGCATTTACCGAAATGTACTAATATAAAACTAATATGAAAAAAATAAATTTCAAATCTAAATTTCAAAAATTTGATGAACATTGGTCTCCCAAAGTAATTGCTGAAATGAATGATTATCAATTTAAGCTCGTCAAGATAGAAAGGGACTTTATTTGGCATCAACATGATGAAACAGACGAAGTGTTTATTGTAATAGAAGGAAAAATATTTATTGAATTTAAAGATGAAATAGTTGAGATTAGTGAAGGAGAGATGATTGTTGTCCCAAAGGGCGTTAAACATAAACCCTATGCAGAAGAAGAGGCAAAGATTATGTTAATTGAGCCTACAGGAACAGTAAACACTGGTGATATAGAGGATAAGCTCACAGCTCCAAACGATCAATGGATTTAAGAAGCGATTTTTTCAAACTAAACTTCTTTTTTCATTTCATACTTTGTTTAGTAATTTCAAGTTGTGGTGGATCAGCTGGATCCGCCAATCAACCATTATTAGATATTAGCGCGGGAGCGGTAATGAAACCATTATTTAACTCCAATCCTATTATTATTGATGATGCGGCTAGCTACTATTCTCATGCTTGCAATGATCCAACTTTTCAATTTTTGATTCCTTTAAACATTAATGATGATGAACATATAGATTTTATTAGTCATTTTTGGTGTGACAGCTTAACTCCTGGCGAATATGATCAAACACCAGTACCTGATGCACTCGTTGCAAATCTAAATGATGGATACGGTAATTACTCTATAAGCAACTTAAGTGTTTTTGGTGAAATCTATCCAAAACTTGGTGGTGCAAGCAGAAAATATGCAATAGGTGATATAAATAATGACGGCAAGCAAGATATTGCATTTGCAATGAATTGGGAAGATGGAAGGGCCTCATACGATTATGATTCAATGATTTCAAATTATTCTAGACCAGCTTTAATATTAAGTAATAGCAATAGTTATGAGATAGTTAAATTAGGTCAACCTGACTGGGGGCATTCAGTTCAAATTAAAAACAATAAAGTTTTTTTTGCAGGCCATAAGTCGCAAGTATTTGAACTAGACTTAAACAATTGGAATGATATATCAAGCAGTTATCCTCAATTAAGCTTTGCAAGTTTTCTTCTTTTTGATGAATATATAGTCAATAGCGTCAGAAGAGACTCGTCTCAAGGATTAGAATTAATTAAAGATAATGAAATCATTTCGTCAATAATGTTTGAGGAGTCTTTCAAAGTTAATTTTGAAAGCTGGAACAACGCCGGAACAAATTACTTCACCGAGCTTGGCGTTTACAATATACGTGGGGAAAATTATTTCGACGGAATGATATCTGAGATGTGTAAAAAAGATGACGTAATCGTAGCGTCCATCAATGCTAGCAAACTTATTTCAGGTGAAATTGTTGAAGGCGGTTTTTATTCAGAATCTGATACAACTCCTGTTGTAATGCTGGCCTTATACAAGATTGAGGATAATAAGCTTGTTCCTTTTGATAAAATTATAAAAGATGAGGAAATAAACCATAATTATAATTTTTTTGATTGTATAGATGTAAACAATGACAACAAAAGAGATATCACAGCAAGTGTTTTTAGTCAGCAATGGAATGACTATGATAATAACAGAGGCGTTCCTGAGGTTTATATAAATGCAGATAATCATTACTACAATCTAGATACATCAAACTGGCCAACATATAGCGATAACCAGGATACTCAGGGTTATTTATTTGATATAGATATGAGCGGGACCTTAGATTTAATTATCTTTCCCATTAAAGTTAATTCATCAAGCAGAGTAGAAATATATACAACAAATAAAAATTTAACTGATTAACAATTAAATTCATTAAAGTTGTGATAACTTGTATTTATGAGCAAAATTTTATTATTCCTATTATTTATTTTTTTATCATTCTTGATTTTTTATAGCCCAAATTTATACAGGTTATACAAGCTAGCAAATTTATATAACGAAGATAAGATATCCCGTAATTTTATAAATATGGAAGACTTTTTTAATACTTCTAATCCAATTCCGGCATCAAAATCACCGTATGTTTTTGAAAAGTCTTTTATGGACCTTCCAGAAACGTATACGTTTGAAGGTCAAGAATTAAATCTAAATGAGGGCCTAAAATATTTTAATACAGATGGGCTTATTATTTTGCATGATGACAAAGTGCTTTATGAGCAATATTGGAATGGGAATGATCAACATAGCAAACACATCTCATGGTCTGTAGCAAAATCATTTCTTTCTGCATTGATTGGAATTGCAGTTGATGAAGGTCTTATTGATAGCATTGATGACCCAGCGACTAAATATTTGCCTGACTTTGTTGGCACAGGATATGAAGGAGTAAAGATTAAAAATATTTTACAAATGTCTTCTGGAGTAGCCTTTAATGAGGATTATGCAGATCCAAACTCTGATATTAATAAGTTTGGGCGAGCTGCGGCAAGAGGAACGTCTTTTAGAGACTTCGCCAAAACATTACAAAATGGAAAAGAACAGGGTACATATAATCATTATGTAAGTATTGATACTCAGGTGCTTGCGATGATTCTCGAATCTGTCACCGACATGCCTTTAAGGGAGTATTTATCAAAAAAAATATGGAACAAAATTGGTATGGAAAGTGATGCATATTACATCACAGATAAAGGTGGAGTAGATATGGCTTTGGGAGGCTTAAATGCTACCTTAAGAGATTATTCAAAGTTTGGATATTTATATCTAAATAATGGTAATTGGTTTGGTGAACAAATTGTTCCGGAGGATTGGGTTGAAAAATCTCATACTCCTGATGCACCTCATTTGATGCCAAATGCTGGCGAATTGTCTTCTAGTGATTGGGGCTATGGTTATCAATGGTGGGTGCCAGGTGATCCAATTAGTGATTACACAGCACACGGAGTTTACAATCAATTTATTTATATTGATCCTGAATCAAAAATTGTTATTGCAAAAACTTCTTCAAATTTTAGATTTAGAGATGAAAAAGAATATTCAAAGGCAGCACATATAGCAATGTTTAGATCCATAACAAAGCATATAAAAAAAGAGTACAAAGAATAGATTTGTATTAAATTTAATTCTTTCATAGAATTAAATTACATTTATAAAAATTTAATAGGAGAGAAAATGAATACTATTTTAAAAAGTTTTTTAGTTTTAGTTTTTGCTCTAGGCGTTTCAGCTGGACCCGATCATGACGGTCATCATATGCATGGAAATTCAGATGCTTGGCAAATTAAAGCTTATACCAGTGCAGCTCCAGCATTTATAGGAGATCATGCAACTGTAATTAGTGCTGATGGGCGAGTGTTGCGAGAAGGAACAAATGGATGGACATGTCGAAATCTTGTTCCTATGCCTGATGGAGGATTTGCAGATGCTCATGCAACAGCAGCAGCTTGCTCTGATCCAAATGCAGTAGCATGGGTTGAGGCTTACATAGCTGATAAAACACCTCAATTAAAAGGTGACGGCTGGATTTGGATGAAGCATGGTGACTTAGGAGTAGATAACTTTAAACCATACACAGATGGTCAAAAAGATGCTGGACATAAACACTATATTGAGTCTGGAGCACATATGATGTTAATGCCAAAAGATCCGACATCACTTGATGGACAAACTACAGATTATACTACTGGAGCTCCATATGTAATGTTTAAGGGAACAAAGTTTGTTCATTTAATGATTCCACTTGATGGTTACTATGATTACCAGCCTGGGGCTGCACCAAAATAATTTATAGATTATGGAAGAAGTCAAAGTTTATATGATCGCAAACTTGCAAATTCATGATGCAGATAGATATAGAGAATACGAAAAGGGATTTTTTCCATTATTAAAAAAACATGGTGGTGAGTTTATAACTTATGACGATAATATTGTTAATGTTGAGGGTGAAAAACCTATGGAGGGAAGAGTTATATTGTTTAGCTTTCCTTCCGCTGAGCATGCGGAGAATTGGTATTCAGATCCTGAATATCAAGATTTGTCAGAACACAGACGAGCAAGCGTTACAACAACTTTGACTAGAATCAGCGGCTTACCACCAAGGAAGTAAAGTTATGGAGCGTTACAAAACATTTAAAGATTTTTATCCTTATTACCTATCTGAACACGACAATAAATATACTAAGCTTACGCATTTTATCGGAACAAGTATTGGAATATTTTTCTTGATACAGTTTTTCTTGTCCTTTAATTTTTTATTTATATTGTATGCATTATTGTCTGGGTATGGTTTTGCATGGGTGGGACATTTTTTTATAGAAAAAAACAAGCCAGCAACTTTTAAATACCCATTTTATAGTTTTATTGGGGATTACAAAATGTATTTTGAAATCCTTCAAGGAAAACATAAGATATTTTAAGAATAATTAAAGCCTTATAATTTAATGAATACCATTAATGAAGATTTTTGGTCTAGCCCTCCGTGGGGCACTGGCGAGAAAAAATACCGTATGGGGTTAAAACCTATAGAAATAGATTCATGGCTTAATAGAACTCCAAACAAAAAACTCATAGAGCACAAAAAAAACCTTTTTTCAAAAAGTTATGAAAAAGTAGTAGCTACAACAGCTTGCTCAAAAGATGCTCAAAAACATCTTGGAGAAATTTTTGGTATTCAAAAAACATCCTATCCAGATTTGATAGCAGAGCTTAGTTTATGTATTCAAGATGACTTATGCTTGTTGGAATCTAGCGGAGAACAAAGATTGCTTGCGGCAAGTATATGTTCACCAAGTTATTGGGATGTAAGAACTAAGATAGGAAAACCATTAAAGATAATTCATAGTCCTGTTACCTCTCTTGAAGATAAGATTGGAGATAAAATATCAAAATTTATTAAGCAAGCCCCGATATTAAAACCATTCGCAAGACAAAATTGGTTAATACATGGAGATACAAAAAGATTTCATCTTACAGAAGAGGAAGAGTTAAAGACTCATCCATCAGACTGGTTTATTAGGTCCGAAAAAGAGACTCTTTGTAGATTTCATAACAACTATTCTTTATTTACGATTAATGTTATTTTTCAGCCATTAAAGCTTATTCATGAGTATCCGGATCAAAAAAATGCACTAATTCAAAGCTTAAATTCTTTTGATGAAGATGAATCTAAATACTTCGGCGGCATTAATAAAATAAATTCTGTATTGGAATACCTAAAAGCCTAACTATAGTAAAATACTATATCGGGAGGAGAGCTATCAAAGCCGCTGATTATTAAATGGATAAAAATAAATATTCTGAATTAGTTACAAAATCAAAAGCAATTTCAAATAAATGGAGATCATTGCCAGCTCCTCAGAGGGGAGAATATATTAGGCTTTTTGGTGAAGAGCTTCGTACTAAGAAAGAAGCTCTTGCTTCAACCATAACTAAAGAGGCTAGAAAAATAAAAACAGAATCACTTGGAGAAGTACAAGAAGCTATTGATATGTGTGACTTTGCTGTAGGTTTAAGTAGACAACTTTATGGATTAACAATGCCATCAGAGCGTCCTAATCATAGGCTTCAAGAATTATGGCATCCATTAGGAGTGGTTGGTTGCATAACAGCTTTTAACTTTCCAATGGCAGTTTTTGCATGGAATTTTTGCTTAGCAGCAGTTTGTGGTAATTCTATTATATGGAAGCCAAGTCCTCACTCAAATGGCTGTGCAAGAGGCATCAAAGAGGTTTGGGATAAAGTAAGTGGTGAGTTTGCTGATCTAGTCTTAGTTCTTGAGGGTGGAAATGAAGAGGCTGTGGCGCTATGTGAAGATAAAAGAATAGATTTAATTTCTGCCACAGGAAGCACACAAATGGGCAAAGAGTTAGCACCAATTGTTTCAGCAAGGCTTGGAAAACTTTTACTAGAATTAGGCGGTAATAATGCTGCAATTGTTTGTCCATCTGCTGATTTAGATTTAACAATAAAAGGAATAGCTTTCTCTGCATGTGGAACGACGGGACAAAGATGTACATCTTTGAGAAGACTTTTTGTGCATGAGGATATATATGAAGATTGTACGAAAAGACTTCAAAAGTGCTTTGATGAGTTGGTAATAGGCTGTCCAACAAAAGAATCATCACAAATAGGACCGCTAATTTCTGAAGCAAGTTTTAATTCAATGCAAGACACCATTAATTCTTTGAAAGATAAGGGTATTAATATATCTGGAGGTGATCGTATTGAAATCGAGGATCCAAATGAGTTTTATGTAAAACCTGCCTTGGTTCTTGTAAATCAAATAGAAGAAGAGATGTTATCAGAGACCTTTGCACCAATACTTTATGTAAAAAGTTATAAAAATATTGAAGAAGCTATCCAAATGCAAAATGACGTTTCTCAAGGTTTAAGTAGTTCAATTTTTACAAACGATATGAGAGAGTCAGAGCTTTTTCTCAGCGAAGCAGGAAGTGATTGTGGTATTGCGAATGTAAATATAGGTAAAACTATATGAGAAGAATGACAGTAACTGTTAACTATGGCGAAGATTTACCACTTGCACAAGGAGTTGAGTTTGATGAAAACTAAAATTGCTATTATTGGAAGTGGAAATATTGGTTGGGCGCTAAAACAGCTACTCAAAGAAGATTATGATATTAAACAGGGAGATATTACTGATGGATTTGATGCAACCGATATCTCTCAAGTTAAAGAATTTTTAGATGGAGTAGACGCTGTAATATCTGCAGGACCATTTGCAGTAAATAAAAATATAGCACAGGTAGCCTCTGAAGAAAGTATTGGTTATTTTGATTTGACGGAGGACGTTGAAACGACTGATTTCGTAAAATCACTAAAATCAAACAATATCATTATGCCTCAATGCGGACTAGCACCCGGTGCTATTAATATATGCGCAGCTGGAATGATGGAAGAGTTTGATACTGTCAATGAAGTACTTATGAGAGTTGGAGCCTTGCCAAGATTTACTACAAACGAGATGAGTTATTATCTAAGCTGGTCAACAAACGGATTAATCAATGAATATTGTAATGAAGCTGATGCAATTTATGAGGGCAGGCAAGTAAAAGTAATGCCACTTGAGGGAGCAGAAAAAATTGTGATTGATGGAGAAAGCTTTGAAGCCTTTAATACAAGTGGAGGTTGTGCAACCATGTGTGAAACTTATCAAAATAAAGTTCAAAATCTTTCATACAAAACAATCAGATATCCAGGACATCTTAATCATATGAAATTTTTATTTAATGATCTTCATTTAAAAAAGAATAAAGAAGTTCTTGAGAAATTGTTTGATAAAGAGGTACCAAGGACTAAAAACGATGTAATAATCTTTTTTGTTAAAGTGATAGGCATAATTGATGGCGTGCTTCAAGAAAAAACTTATTTAAGAAAAATATATGGAAATGAAAAGTTTAGCGCAATTCAGTTAACTACAGCCTCTGGAGCATGTAGCGTTCTGAAGATGTATATAGATGGAAAAATTAACCAAAAAGGATTTATGAAGCAAGAATCAATTTCTTGGCAAGACTTTGTTGAAAATAAATTTGGTCAAGTATATGCTTAATAATTATATTAATAATATGAGATAATAAGATATGAAAAATTTACTCACAACTTTGGTAATTTTAGTCATCTTTTCTGGTTGCGCGATTTTTACTGATGAATATCAGCAAAATCAAAGAAAGGTCATTGCTTATCTTTTAGAAGACTTGCCTTTACCTGATGATGCAAAAATTGTTAAAGCACCTACTGTTTTGTTAGGAACTGGTGAGGCAATATCAGGAAGAATAATATTAACCTCTGGTTTTAGTCCAGCTGAAAACCTAATTTTTTATGGAACAGAAACTTTATCAACTGGATGGCAATTAATTTCATCTAAAGTGGGAGAAGAAATAACACTTGTTTATGAAAAATCTGGAAGATATGCAACAATTTATTTAGCACCAAGAGGTACTTTTACAGGCTTTATAGCTGGAGACTATGGTAGTGATATAGACATATCAGTTGTTCATCCAGATGCAATTGGGATTCAAAATCCTTATGAAGATTTAAATTACGATAATTTACCTGAATCTCCATAAGTAAGTCATTTCATAATGAAAGAATTCGATCTTTTAGATCCTTCACATATTATTTTTGCTTCAATATGTGCTGCCATAATTGTATTTTTGCCAAGATTATTTGTTGGCAAAAGTGATTCAAGTAAAAACATACTAATATTACTAATAATTGGTCTAATGCTAATTAATCATGGTATGGATTTTTATAAAGAAGGATATTTAAATAATGATTGGAAGCTTGGACTTCCTCTTCATTTATGCGACTTTTCTTCAGCATCAATAATTTTATATCTGATTACTAAAAAAAGAGCATTCTTTCTGTTTGCCTTTTTTGCAGGATTTTCTGGTGCCGGAATGGCTATACTGACTCCTGACTCTACTTATGCTTTCCCAGACATACACTACATTAGGCATATGATTGGTCATGCGATGATCCTCTTAGGAGTAACTTATGCCATGATTATTGATGGGCATAGACCTTATCTTAAGGATGTGCATAGGGTTTTGTTTGTGTTATCAATACTTTTGATAGTTATATATGGAATTAATTATTTATTAGGTCCTCCAGCAAATTATTGGTATGTTGCAGAAAAACCACCTGGACTAAATGTCACTAGTCTAATGCGAGATGAGCCATACCATATGATCGATATATACATACTTGCAGTTATTGTTTGTTACTTAATCTATCTTCCATATTTCATTAAAGATAAGATGAAACAAAAATAATTTTCTATGCCTAGCGTATCAAATAAGCAAATTCCTAAGAGTTTTAGAGCAAACAGGCCAAAAATACTTCAATGGCTTGGCAGGACTGTGCTTTCCATCTTTGGATGGAAGGTAAGTGGAAGTATTTCAGAAGAGTATGCAGGGAAAAGCCTAGTTGTAATTGTTGCTCCTCACACTTCAAATTGGGATGGTATCTTTGGGGTTGCAACAGTAGCAGGATTAGATGCAAGAATTACTTTTATAGGTAAACACACAGTCTTTAGATATGGTTTAGGATCTTTTTTAAGATACATGGGAGGCATACCTGTAGACAGATCAAAACCAGGAGGAATAATCCAGGATGCACTAAATCAAATTAAAGATTTAGAAGGAGCTCTAATTGCCATGTCACCAGAGGGAACAAGATCAAAAGTAAAAGAATGGAAAACTGGTTTTTTAAGAATTGCAAAGGAATTAAATACAAAAATAATTCCAGCTTCGATAGATTTTGCGAGGAAAGAAATACTACTTGGCAATGTTTTTACTCCTTCAGGAAATAACTCTCAAGACATAATTGATTTAAAGAAATACTACAGTGTTTTTACACCTAAACACCCAGAGAAATATTAATTCTTAGAATTAGCAATCATATTGTCCACCATTTCTTCAACTATAAATAAAGGTGGATTCCCATGATCTAATACAGCAGAATGAAAATCTTTGATGTTAAAATCATCTCCTAATTCATCCATTGCTTTTTGTCTCAGTTCTAGCATTTTTATCATGCCAACTTTATAACTTAGTGCCTGACCTGGCCAAACAATATATCTTTCTATTTCAACCCTTACTTCTGTATCCGACATCCCAGTATTAGCTTTCATGTATTCCATAGCTTCTTCACGAGTCCATCTCTTATAGTGCATGCCAGTATCAACGACCAATCTTACTGCCCTTAATATTTCAGCCTGAAGAATTCCTAATTCATCATACGGATTTTCTGCAAGACCTACTTCTAATGCTAACCTTTCTGCATAAAGAGCCCATCCTTCTGAAAAAGCTGATGTAAAATATCCAAATCTTCTATAGAGTGTAAGCTCTTCATTCTCAAGAGAGTGTGCTATTTGGTGATGATGACCAGGTGTTGCTTCATGATATGTTAATGTTCTCATGCTGTATTTTGGAGTTTGTTTTATGTCATATAGATTTACATAAAATACGCCAGGACGACTCCCATCTATAGCAGGGGGCTGATAATAGCCTCCAGCAGCAGTTTGCTCTGAGTATTCTGGTACCACTTTTACAATAACTTCAGATTTTGGCATTGTATGAAAATAATCTTCCATTATTTTTATTGCCTCATGCATCATTTCTGTATAGTCATTTACTATAATTTCTTTTCTATCAGGAGTATCCTCATACAAAAATTCTGGATTTTCGTTTAGCTCATTCATGAGTTCGCCTACAGTTTTGTTTTTATCGTATCCAAGTTCTGTAAGAATTTCCCTCATTCTTGAAGATATTCTATCTACTTCTTGAAGACCCATTTGATGAATTTCTTCTGGCGAATAGTCAGTTGTTGTATAAGATCTTATTCTTAGTTTGTAATACTCATCGCCATTTGGTTGCGACCAAATACCATGATTTTTATTTGCATACTGTTTGGTTCGCATCATAAAATCTTTAAGGATTTTAAAACCAGGCGTTACACTTTCATCGATTGCTTTTTTAATTTGATCTTCAAATATTTTTTCTTTCTCTTCACCTACATTTAGTTCTTTTACCTTTCTTAAGAACTGAGTATAAAGAGGGTGTTCGTTGTAGTCATAGCTAATAAATTCACTTAATTGATCTATGACATGATCATAAACAAATTCAGGAGGGAAAATACCAGCACTAGCTTGTTCTTCAAGATCAGCAAGAACTCCTTCATAAACTTTTTTTATCAAATTTGCTCTTGAAATAAAATCCTCAGCTTCAGACTCATTTCTAATTGGATGCATATTGCTTAAAAATTCGATCGTATATAAATGTATCCCGCCTATTTGATTGAGAGGATAGTCATGATGAGGAAATTCTTTCACTTGTTTAAGATTATTTTCAGCATCAAATATCGCAATTTTTTTTGTATTCTTTTGCACTTCTGTAAGACTAGAGTCCTCATACTTATATAAAGTTTTAATAACATGTTCATACTGTTCAATACTATTCTCTCGGTCATTTTTTGTTGGAATAGAGAGATTAGAATTATGTCCTGTAAGCCAATTAAACCTATCAAAAATACCTATGTATGTCATAGCTTCAGGAGAATCAACTAAACCAATTACTAACTCCTTACCAAGAAAGTGATCTATAGAGTATGGCTTCATAAAAAATAGGTTGAAAAGATATATACCAACCAGGCCTATAGACAAAAGAGTAAGATTTTTTGTGTACTTAAGAATTTTTTTAATCATGTTAAAATTTCCTTTTATTTATCAATTATATTATGTCAGAAAAAATAGCAACCTTTAAAAAAGAAGATGATATTTCAATAATTACATTGGATGATGGAAAGGCGAATGTCTTTTCACCTGAAATGTCAAACCAATTAAATGCATGTTTAGATCAAGTTGATACAGAATCTGGATGTTTAATTATTACTGGTAGGGAGGGAATGTTTTCTGCTGGATTGGATCTTAAGGTTATTCAAAGTGGCGATGTTGATCGTATTGTAGAAATGTCTTCAAGTGCTTTTAAACTTCTTGCAAGAATATTTTCTTTTCCAAGACCAGTAATTGCAGCATGTTCTGGGCATGGAATAGCACTAGGAACATTTTTAATTTGTTGCTGTGATTACAGAATAGGCATCAAAGGAGATTACATGCTTGGAGCCAATGAGATGAGAACCAACATGGTAATTCCAACTCCTATTTTGGAATTGATTAAATTTAGAGTAAATGATTCTCATAAATACAGAGCAGTTCTTGGTGCGGAAATGTACAACTTTAATCAAGCTCAGGAGGCGGGTTTGATTGATGATGTTGTTGAAATTGACAATTTAATGACTGCTGCGAGAGACAAGGCAAAAGATTTAGCAACGATGGGCCATCCAAGCTACTCAATGACAAAAGAGTTGTTTATTGCTGAACCAATGGCGAAAATCAATGAGGCAATAAAAGAACACCAAAAAGAATCATAAAGACTGTTGTTTATGAAAAATTTTGGAGCATACTCAATACAAGAATTTTGTAGCTCTGGTTTTTTTGATTCACAATCACTAAAAGCAATATACGCCTTAAATCAAACAAATGTTCCAGAAGTAGGTTTTTTAGATTCTATTGAATATTTGAAAGAACTGCTAGAAAAAAGCTATATAAACTTTTGCGTTAAGAATAATGAAGAGATTATAGGCCTAATAGTTTGTTTCATAGAGGACGCTGATTATTCATCTAAAAATTATAAATTTTTTTCTGATAATGAGAATAATTTTTTATATATTGATAGGGTTGTCATTAAAGAAGAATACAGAAGAAAGGGTATTGCCAATCATTTGTATAGTTTAATTGAGAAACTTGCTAATGATTTAGGATCTCCTCTTTGTTGTGAAGTAAATACCTTTCCAGAAAACAAACCCTCAATAGAATTTCATAAAAAATTTGGTTTTATAGATATTGGAAAGAATGATTTTGAGGAGAATTCAGTAGTTTATTATAAAAAATCTATAACACCATAAGCCATGTTAATCCAAACTTGATTACTATTTAAAACTTTAGTTTGTAACTGAGGCTTACTGATGAATCAAATATTTTACTAGACATCATTTCTAATGTAACAGCACTCCTTTTATTTATATTGTATTGAAGTCCTCCACCAAATTTTTGGTCAGTTTTATCAGCTAATTCATATTCAACTAATTGTGTACATATCTGACCTGCTGGACATTCATTTATTTTAATTTCAGAGTCCTTTGAAAAGTCTACAAAAAAATTACCTTCCCAGCCAGATGGATTACCAAATCTTATTCCGGCAATCACATTTGCTTGAGAGTCGTCTTCTGAAAATGAAACAATGTCTGTTTCGTAGGAAGTACTTTTAAGACCAAGCTCTGCATAGACATCAAAAAAATTTTTGACATCCAATTTGATTCCATTGGATGAAATAGATTCAAAAATATCTCCTATGCCAGCATGTATACCAAGTCGAGCAGCATTTATAATTCTATCGTAGGAATCATCGGAGGTATCTACACCTTCAGCCTTTCTTTGAAGCACAATATAAAGTCCTCCTGGTAGTGGCAAAGAAGCACTAAGGCCTATAGCAGTATCATCTGTTTGTATCAAGTCTAGCTTTAAATGCGAGTATTTAAAATTTTTAGAGCTTTCTTCGTCTTCCTTATCAGCAAGAATTTGAGTAGAAAAAACACTAACGAGAAGCGCTATAAAATAAATTTTCATAGCCTATATTATCAAATAATTTAATATTGGGGAGCAATGCTCCCCATATTTAATCCTTATCTAGTAATTGACCAACCTTGTTGTTCAAGAACAAATCTATCTTCAGATAGATCACCAACCCAAGAAACTTTGCCATCGTCATTAAACTCAAATCTTGTTGTTGTAAAAGCATTAGCTTTGTAGCCAGTAGAATCTTCAATAAACTCAGCCCAATGAAGGACATATACTACTCCTTCATCTGTAACTGCAGTTTCTATGACATTAAATTCCTCTGGACCCCATGTCTCTGAATCACCTAATTCAAAATTACTTAGAACTTGTTCTTTAGAATATCTCACTTGAACTGGTCCGCGTGCAAATGATATAGGCATTTCCATCCCATCCCTAAGTATGACAGCATTAACATTCTCTCCTGGCATGCCCCTAAAACCAAGTTGATTTCTGTTGTCATTAGTTAGTCTAACCCCATTTACTTCAACAAAGGCGTCTCCTTCTTTTAGAACAGAATCAGCAGGACTGTCTGGTACAACATAATCTACCACCATTCCATCGCCTTCCGGATTCCAAATAAAACCAAATCCTACATAACGATCTCCAACTGATACACCATCTTCAGCCATATTATTTTTAACCATTTCGATAGCTTCAGATTTTCCAGTATAACCAGCTGTAACCCATGAAGTTGCAAGATTCATACTCGTTGTATTACTTTTCATCTCAGTATTCATGTCGCTTCCACCACCTTAATAAAAATCAATATGTATATAAATATAATTACTAATTATTTATAATCTTTTCATGAAAAAATTAACCATATTTCTAATGAGTTTTATGTCTTTCTATGGCTCTTCTGATCTAAGAACTAATTTAGATAAAGATTTAGACAATTTAATGAGTAAAGTTATTGATTGGCGCCACGATATTCATCAATATCCAGAGCTTGGAAATAGAGAATTTCGAACTGCAAAGAAAGTTGAAGACCATTTACGTTCTCTTGGAATGAAAGTAGAAACTAAAATTGCTTATACTGGAGTAGTTGGCATTCTTGAAGGTGACTTGCCAGGACCAACAATAGCTTTAAGAGCTGATATGGATGCTTTGCCTGTGGAAGAAAAAACAGGACTGCCTTTTGCTTCAAAAGTGAGAACCACATATTTAGGAAATGATGTTGGTGTTATGCATGCTTGTGGACATGACGCACATGTTGCTATTTTAATGGGCGTTGCTGAATTTCTTGCAAAGAACAAAGCTTATTTAAAGGGTAAAGTTATGTTTATATTTCAGCCGGCAGAAGAGGGACCACCCGAAGGAGAAGGTGGTGGTGCTGAAATGATGTTAGCTGAAGGAATTTTTGATAGACATAATCCAGAAGTTATCTTTGGATTGCATGTTACAAATATCCCAAACGGAGTTCTGTCAGTAACTTCAGGTCCAGCTATGGCAGCAGCATCAGCATATAGAATTAAAATCAAAGGTGAACAGACGCACGGCTCAACTCCATGGTCAGGAATTGATCCAATTATGGCAACTGCTGAGCTCATTGAAGCTCTTAATACTATTGTTAGCAGAAGAATTAATATTATTAACAACCCAGCTGTAATTTCCGTAGGATTGGTCAAAGCAGGAACACGAAATAATATTATTCCTGAAGATTCGATGATCATGGGGACCATTAGAACTTTTGATCCTGAATTAAGAAAAGAAATTTATGATGAAATAGAACAGATTGCAGAAGGTGTAGCTCTTGGAACAGGTACTGAAATATCCGTCGAGTTTGATGTAGGTGGTTTTTATCCAGTTACTTTTAATGAACCAGAATTAGTAAATGCAATGATACCTTCATTAATGGATGCTTCTCCAGGAAGATTTTATAAATCTAATACGCCTGTCACAGGTGCAGAAGACTTCTCATATTTTTCTCAGGAAATTCCAGGTATGTATTTTTGGCTTGGAGTAAATAAACCAGGCATGGGGTTAGATTCAGCTAATTTTGGCGAAAGAACTGAAGTAGCAGGCAACCACTCACCTTATTTTTATGTAGACGATTCTGCCTTAGACGAAGGTGTTAGAGCCTTTGTTTACCTAGTTGATGACTACCCAAATAAATACCAGTAAATAAAAGGAGTTTAAAGTGCCAATACCAAAACATATAAAAGATAATATTTCAATGCCAGTAATTGGAGCCCCACTTTTTTTGGTTTCGGGTCCAGATTTAGTAATAGCTCAATGCAAAGCAGGAATTATAGGCTCTTTTCCAGCATTAAATGCAAGACCTCAACATGTCCTTGAAGAGTGGATTGTTAGGATAAAGTCAGAGTTAGCACAATATCAAGAAGAAAATCCAGATGCAAAAGTTGCTCCTTTTGCGGTCAATCAAATTTGTCATGGATCAAATGATAGATTAATGCAAGACATGGAAACCTGTGTAAAACATGAAGTTCCTATAATTATTACATCTCTCAGACCTCCTGCTGAAGTAGTAGAGGCAGCTCATAGTTATGGCGGTTTAGTATTTCATGATGTTATAAGTGTTCGTCACGCAAAAAAAGCTGCTGAGCAAGGTGTTGATGGTTTAATTTTGGTTTGTGCTGGTGCTGGTGGTCATGCTGGTGCTTTATCACCATTTGCATTACTGAGAGAAGTAAAAGAATGGTTTGAAGGTACAGTAATATTGTCTGGCTCTATTGGCGATGGCCACGCTGTAGCATCTGCTATAGCTTTGGGTGCTGATTTTGCATATTTAGGCACAAGATTTATAGCTACTAAAGAGGCTAATGCTGACTCTGAGTATAAGAAAATGTTAGAAGAAAGTGCTGCTGCAGATATAGTTTATTCATCTTTATTTACAGGAGTCCTTGGTAATTATTTAAAACCATCTATAAAGAATGCAGGCCTAGACCCTGATAATCTTCCTGATGCTGATAAATCTGCCATGAACTTTGGTTCTGGAGGAAATACTGATTCAAAAGCATGGAAAGATATATGGGGCTCAGGACAAGGAATAGGAGGAATAAAGGATTCACCATCTGTTGAAGAATTGGTCGGTAGAATAAAATCTGAATATGAACAAGCTTTTGTTGATTTTAAATCTAAGATAGAGAGTTAAAAATAATATGATTGAAGTAGCAATATTAGTGCCAATAATGTGGATAGTTATGTCTGCTTTATATATGTTTCTTCTTAAAAATATTGAGGGGACTAAAGGTATAACCTCCGAATATCAAACAAAAGATGGTATTAAAAGAACTGCAAAAAAAAATAGAGAAGACTTTATAGTATGACAAAAGCCATTGGCTTTATTGGTTTAGGGGTTATGGGATTCCATATGGCAGGCCATCTTTCAAAACACAATCAAATTGCGGTATTCAATCGAACTAAAAAGAAATCTGAAATTTGGTCCGCTAAATATAACGGTAAAATTTGTAGCTCACCTGCTGACCTTGCAAAAATATCTGATGTCATCATGTTGTGTGTTGGTAATGATGGTGATGTAAGAGATATAGTCACAGGTTATCAAGGATTGCTTGAAAACTTAAAGCCAGGATCAATAATTGTTGACCATACTACAACTTCTGCAAAATTAGCCAAAGAAATATATGAATTATTAGATTCAAATGGTATTTTTTATATTGATGCGCCAGTGTCTGGCGGTGAAGCGGGTGCTCAGTCAGGGATGCTATCGATAATGGCTGGTGGCAATAAAGATGCTTACGATCAAATTAAAAGTATTTTAGAGCCTTACACAAAACTTATTAAATATATGGGCTTAAGTGGTTCTGGTCAGTATACAAAAATGGTCAATCAAATATGTATAGCTGGACTAATACAAGCATTAGCAGAAGGCATAAATTTTTCTGAAAAGGTAGGGTTAGATACTAAGAGTGTCTTAGAGGTTGTGTCTAATGGAGCTGCTCAATCATGGCAAATGGATAATAGATGGCTGACAATGTTAGATGATAATTACGATCATGGCTTCGCCGTCGACTTAATGAGAAAAGATTTAGAAATAGTTTTAGACGAAGCAAATATAAACAACATAAATATTGAAATAACAAAAATCATCAATGAATTTTATAAGGATATACAAAAAGCAGGAGGTGGGAAATGGGATACTTCAAGCTTGCTGAAAAGAATAGAAAACTAAACTAAAAATAACTTTGATGAGTATACAAATATTCCATATCCAATAACAATTAAAGCAGAGGCTATTTCAAGTGAATCAATTTCAGTTAGGTTTAGATTAAGCTTCGAATAGTAATTTTCAGGATTTGAGATCAACTCAAAAGCTCCAGCTATATGTGTAAACATAATCAAAGCCACTATCCAGTTAAATGGTTGGGAACTAAAAACAATTATCGAACCTAAGATAATGAATATGAATTCTATTGTTAGGAAGACATTGATATTTTTTCTTTTTAATAGATATCTTAATAAACTGTAGTTCTTGATATAGGTGTAAAAAAGCACAAAGCCATATACGAAATAAAGTGATGACAAAATATAAATCATAGTCGAATTTTATATTACATCCGCCTTTGCAGATAATTTATTTTGAAGCTATAGTTAGTAGAGATGTTATCTAAGTCTAAATTTATCCTTGGTCAGCAATGTGCTAAATCATTTTGGCTAGATCTTAATAATGTACCGCCGACTAATGAAGAAGATGACGCAGCCAAAGATAGATTAAGGGCTGGTGACGAAGTTGGCGAAATCGCAAAAGAAATATTTCCCGGAGGCAAAGAAGTCCCATACTTAATTGGCAATCATAAGGAAATGTTTGAAATAACTAAAGATTTAATTAAAGAGGGCGCAACTACTATCTACGAAGCTTCATTTATTTATGATGATATTTTTGTTCGTGTAGACCTTATGAATAAAACAGATAAAGGTTGGGATATTTATGAGGTCAAATCTTCAACAAAAATTAAAAATTATCATGAGTACGATGCTAGCATTCAATGGCATGTCTTAAAGGAACTTAAACTGTTTAGTTTAAATGATGTTTTCATTGTAACTTTAAACAATCAGTATGAAAAAGAAGAGAACATCATTCCACTAAAATATTTTACTATCGACCCAATCACCAATGTTGCAAATGAAAAAAAGAATGAAGTAAAAGATAAAATTCTAGAATTAAAAAATATTTCAAACTTTGATAAAGAACCTTTAGTAGATATAGGATCACATTGCAAAAAACCACATAGCTGTGTCTATCTGGATAAATGCTGGCCAGAGAGCATGAACGACGTTGATTCGATATTTAGACTTTACAGATTACCCTTAAAAAAGAAACTTGATTTTTATAATAAAGGAATAGATAGATTTGAAAACATAAAAGATGTTTCATCTTTAACGTCGACACAGCAAAATCAATTTAAAGCATATCAAACACAATCTCCAGTAATAGACAAAAAAAAGCTAGATGATTTTATTTCAAAAGTTGAATATCCAATAACTTATTTTGATTTTGAAACTTTTACAGATGCTGTGCCAGTATTTAAAAAGCAGAGACCTCACATGCAGATGCCTTTTCAGTATTCTATGCACATTCAATGTTCCAGAGATGAGGTATTAGATATCAATGACCCACACCCAGAATTTATTGCAAATCACTTATATGATCCCAGACGGCAAATAGCTGAAAGTTTAATCAACAACTTTCCTACAAGTGGAACAATCATGGCCTACAATGAGTCATTTGAAAAAGGCTGTATTGAAACCTTGGCTGAGTTTTGTCCTGATCTTGAGAGTAAGCTTCTAGATCTTAATGATCGATTTCTTGATTTAATTATTCCTTTCCGTGGAGGCGCTTATTACGATTCAAATTTTTATGGAAGTTTCTCAATAAAAAAAGTATTGCCAGCTCTCTGTCCTGATGATAAAAATTTAGACTATAAATCATTAGAAATTAGTAATGGTGGGCTAGCATCAAGTTCCTATAAAAAATTAAGAGGCCAAACAGATAAAGAAATAACACATACCAGAGAGGAACTATTTAAATACTGTCGTCTTGATACTTTTGCTATGTACGAAATTTATCGGAAACTATTATCACTTTAGTTAAAAAGAATAAATAAAACTTGAACTAAATGTTTGGTCTGATTTTTCAGCTAAGTCAGGAGGATCATTGTCAAAAGATTCAGAGATTTTGAATTTTATTAAAAAATTTTCTGAAACAGGGATGTTATAAGATAACGAGACAGAATATTTATAGTCGTTACTAAAATCCTTAAGGGAAGGTTGAAAAAATATAGATCCTGAGAGAAAGGAATTATTTTCAAAGCTTATGCTCCTATTTAAAAATAAACTAGCTCTGTTGGTTGATTTTTTATCCCCCAATAAACTATTTTCGCTTTCATGTAAGATACTCACACTTAGTATAATATGTTTGATTTCAGAAAATCTTAAACCAAAACCAATAAGATCTCGTTTTTTGTAGCTTTGAAAAGGATTTTCACTAGACTGAAAATATGTTTCAAAGTTATAGTTTTTTTCTTCATTTTTCCAAAGGTATCTTGCGTGCAAGAAGAAAGATTCATCCTCAACAACATCTTCATTAGTTCTTTCTGATTTTTCCAAAAGAAGCATACTTTCAGATTTAAGAGAGTTTTTAACTAGAGCTATACCAATATCATAATCATCTCTTTCTTCATTTCCTCTTGTTCCACTAAATGCAAATTCTATATCCCTAAAACTACCAACCTCATTCGATCTTCGAACATCTTCTATGTTAGCAATTGGGGAAGCATTAATTGTTAAAGCAGGTATTAAAAATATAAATAAAAGAATTTTATTTAAATCGGACAATTTTATTTTCTCGAAGCCTCTGTTTGTTTATTTAAAACTACATCAACAACAATACCTACGAAAAGATTTAACACAACTATTCCGCAAATAAATATATAACTTACAAAATAGGACCATCCATAAGGAATAGTATCTGTAATAGGTTTCATCACGTTCTCCCAGCTCGACATTGTACCTACCTGAACTAATGTGATCATAGATTCGCCTAATGTATTGAATTGGGCATTAGGTATTTCAGAAAAATAGATAGTTCCAATAACAGCGTATATATATGTAATTATGAATATTAATAATAATATGTAGATGCTTTTCCTAAGTGATACAAATAAATTCTCCACTACATTTTGTAGCTCAGGCACAAATGAAATAATTCTTAACAATCTAAACAAACGAAGCAGCCTAAGGAGCAATACAGATTCTGTAAGACTTGCGGGTATTAAAGATCCTATAACAATAATCAGATCAAAAACATTCCACCCATCAGCAAAAAATTCTTTGGTTGTCTTTTCTCCAAGAAATCTAATAATTATTTCAATTAAAAAAAATACCGTTACAGCTATATCAGCGATTAGTATTAGATTGTAAATGGTTGGATTTAGTGAATAGGTCTTAATGCCTATAGTTAAGGATGATATTAGTATTACTGCAATAACAGTATATTGAAAACTTTTTTTCTGCTTAAGATTCTCACAGAATTCAGCAATTTTTTTCATGATAGTATCTATCTTTACACCAGAATCAATTTATTAGAAATAGATTAGCTATTTATCGAATAAATGTTTGCCAAATTGCTGCAATAAATACGTCTGATAGAGACTCTGATCCTTTAATCATTCTCTTAATGTCTTTAACTTTTGCTTTTCGACTGCTGCCAGTGCCATCCCTAATATCACCATTTTTCACATTACATAATGTCGAACTACCAGTACCACGCCTAACTTTATCATCCCTTACATTACATAATGTGGAACTTCCAGTTCCTTTTCTTAGCTTATCGCCCTTAATGTTAGCAATGGTTTTACTACCATCTTTAAGCTGATCTCTTCTATACTCTAATTTCATTTTGACTCCTCATTTCAACAAATGTTATTAGATAAAAATATAGATGTTTATAAGACATATTGCAAACTGTAAGATGTTCTATATTTAAAATTACAGGTCACCTTCTTTTCTAACCTCACTTCTGTCAACTTCAAATTTTTCTCCATACCTGGCTGCAAGTTTTTCTTGGTTTTCATTAATTACTTCATATGGATCAAGTCCCAATGAAGCACATGCAGTAACCCAATACCACATAATGTCTCCGAGCTCTCTTTTCATATGAAAAATGTTATCTTCAGACGGAGGCTTGCCTTGTAAGAACATTTTTTTAACGATTTCTACAAATTCACCAGTTTCACTTCCTAGCCCAAGTGCTGCTGTTAACAACCTAGGTGTTTTTATAGAAGATTCATTTTCAATTTTATTAAAGCTATCTGAAAGGGCATCAAGATCAAGGCTTGGATTGCTAGTAACTTTTGTAACAAAATCTGTGTAAGTTTCAAAAAACTTTTTTACTTCTTCGGTCATATTTTTCTCCCATTTTCATATTAATTGTCTACTTTTAAAGACCTTTGACTATCAGCAATATTATATAAATGATCCTGAGCTTCCGGTTTAAGCTGAGCGACTCCCATAGTTAAAACATCTATTACAGCAGTATAAGCAATCCTTGATGTTACAGGTTTAGAAATTCTGTTATTAGATCCAACATTTATGGTTAGCGGAAAATCACATATATTGGCCAATGGGGTATCACCTGGCATTATTCCTATAACTTTAGCTCCATTTTTTCTTACAATCTTAATGCTTTCGATTAAAGCAGCAGTTGTGCCAGACTGAGATATCGCAACCACCACATCGTCCTTGCCAAGGGAATTAGCCGACATGAATTGAAGATGGGGATCAGATATATATGATGAAGATATCTTCAGTCTAAAAAACTTGTGCTGACCATCCATTGCTACAGGTGCTGAGCCACCAAATGCATAAAACTCAACTCTCTGTGCATTGACTAAAGTTTCTATGGCATTCTCGAGTATATTTTGATCTATTTGGGAACGAACATTTAAAATCTCACTTATTGTCGTATCAAAAACTTTTTCACATAATTCATGAATGGAATCCTCTTCTTTTATTTCGTACATTACAAAATAATCATCTGCAGCAAGCTGTTGTGACAGATTGATTTTTAATTCTTGAAATCCAGAGAATCCAATTGCTTTACAAAATCTTATTAGGGTCGGCTCGCTGATTCCCATTGCTTCTGAGGCTTCAGCTGTTTTCATGGTAATAATTGATTTTACATAAGGTTAGAATATCTAACTTAAACACAAAAATGAATCCCTAAATGGATGTATCTCATATTTTAGATAATTTAAATGATGATCAGAGGAATGCTGTTACCTCTGAAAAGCAACATTTATTGGTTTTAGCTGGCGCTGGCTCAGGTAAAACACGTGTTCTTGTTCATAAGATTGCATGGGAGGTTGAGGCGCTTGGGAGAAACCCATCTTCCATAATGGCTGTTACTTTCACCAACAAAGCAGCTAATGAGATGCGCTCAAGAATTGAGGAGCTTCTTCAGTCACCAATGTTAGATTCTTGGGTAGGAACTTTTCATGGCTTATCACACAAACTTTTAAAAAGATTTCACAAGGAAGCTGGCTTGTCTAGTGGATTTACTATTTTAGATTCAGATGATCAACTAAGAATTGTCAAAAGAATCTCAAAAGACCTTAGTTTAGATGAGGCGACATGGCCAGCAAGGCAAAGCCAATGGCAAATTAATACTTGGAAGGATGATGGACTCAGAAGCAAAGATGTTGATGAAAAGGGAGATTTTTATACTGAAACTGTTAATAAAATATATAAAGAGTATGAGGAACTATGTATCAGAGATGATTTAGTAGATTTTGGTGAATTATTGTTAAAGTCTTATGAGGTGCTTATAAATTCTCCTTCAGTAAAAGATTTCTTTCAGACTAGGTTTCAATCTATTCTCATTGATGAGTTTCAAGACACTAATACAATTCAATATAAATGGCTAAGAGAGATCGCCTCAAAAAAAGCGAATGTAACTGCAGTAGGAGATGATGATCAGTCTATCTATGGCTGGAGAGGTGCAAAAGTAGAACATGTAAATTCATTTACTGATGATTATAAAAATACTGAAATAGTGAGATTAGAGCAGAACTATAGATCAACAAATGTAATTTTAAATGCAGCCAATGCTTTAATCGATAACAATCAAGACAGGCTCGGGAAGAATTTATGGACAGAAAAGCTTGAGGGTGAGCAAATTATTTTATATCAGGCCTACAACGAACAAGATGAAGCCAGGTTTGTTGCAGATGTTTTAAAAGATTGGATGAACAAGGGCGGAGCATACGAAGAAACCGCAGTGCTTTATAGATCAAATGCTCAATCTAGAGCACTAGAAGAGGCTCTGTTAAGAGTAAGCATTCCTTACAGAATATATGGTGGATTAAGATTCTACGAGAGATTAGAAATTAAAAATGCAATCGCATATCTTAAAATTATCTTTAATAACAAAGATAATCCATCTTTTGAAAGATCAATTTCAAATCCCACTAGAGGAGTTGGAGAAAAAACGCTTGGAAAGATTAGACAGGCCGCAAAGAAATTTAACATTTCTTATATCAAAGCATCTGCAAAACTAATTGATGAGGGATCAATCGGTGGAAGAGGTGGAGCTGGTCTAAAAGACTATCTTGAATTCATCATCGGTTGTAAACAATTTATAGAAGACAATACTTTATCTGAGCTAATGGAATTAATAATAAAAGAATCTGGCCTGTACGCTTACCATGCAAAAGAAGCTGGGGAGAAAGGTAAAACAAGAACAGAAAATTTAGAAGAACTTATTACTGCAACTAAGAACTTTGAGCAAAGCATCAAAGATGAAAAAACAAATGTAGAAATTGCAGAGAGCTATCTTGATGTGATTTCTCTTGATTCTGGTGACAGACAAGCATCAGAACATGATGATGCAGCACAGCTTATGACCATGCATTCAGCAAAAGGTTTAGAATTTAAATTAGTTTTGTTAACTGGATTAGAAGAAAGTCTTTTTCCTCATGGCAGATCTATGGAGTCAGCCTCGCAATTAGAAGAAGAAAGAAGACTTTGTTATGTTGCTATAACAAGAGCGATGGAGAAACTATATATTACTCATGCAGAATCAAGACGACTGCACGGAACAGATACTTTTAATCCTCCATCTCGATTTCTTCGTGAGATTCCTAAAGAGCTTATTGATGAAATAAGACCTAGAGCCCAAACCAATATTCCTTATAATAGAAAAGGCTTCAACGAAACAAAAATGGAGTTTGAGGAGGAGATAGGTATTGCGCTAGGCCAAAAAGTTAAACATAAAAAGTTTGGCGAAGGCATTGTTCTCAATTATGAAGGATCTGGCGATTCGGCAAGAGTTCAGGTTAATTTTGATGAATCGGGAACAAAGTGGTTAGTAATGGCATACGCAAATCTTGAAAAATTATAATGAAGAAATTTTTAACACTTTTTATCATTTTAGGTATTACCAGTTGCACAAACGAAACCACGGATTCAGAAACTGTTTCTATTGACAAAGATAAAACCTATAACTGGAGACTAGTTACTTCCTGGCCAAAAAATTATCCTGGCCTTGGAATGGCGCCTGAAAGAATTGCTGATTTAGTTGAAGAGATGAGTGACGGTCAAATGACCATCACTGTTTACGGAGCTGAGGAACAGGTTCCAGCGTTTGGGGTATTTGATGCAGTATCTAGCGGCTCTCATCAAATGGGCCATAGCGGAGGTTACTTTTGGAAAGGAAAAGTTCCCGCTGCTCAATTTTTTACTAGCGTTCCCTTTGGTCTTACAGCAGATGAAATTAATGCCTGGGTTAATAGGGGTGGAGGGCTAGAATTATGGAGAGAAATTTACGAACCCTTTAACATTTATCCTATCCCAGCTGGAAATACAGGCACCCAAATGTTTGGTTGGTTTAACAAAGAAATTAATTCACTAGAAGATGTTAAAGGACTCAAAATGAGAATTCCTGGTATTGGCGGAGAAGTATTGAAAGAAGCAGGTGGGATACCAGTAACATTACCTGGCGGAGAGTTATTTACAGCTCTTCAAACAGGAGTTATTGATGCTACTGAATGGGTTGGTCCTTATAATGATTTAACATTTGGGTTTCATCAGGCAGCAAAATATTATTATTATCCAGGCTGGCATGAGCCAGGCCCGATACTTGAATTGATCATTAATTTAGATGAATGGAATTCATTACCAAAACACCTTCAAGCTATTATTGAGACCGCTACCAAAGCAGTTAATCAAGATATGCTTGATGAATATCTAGCTAAAAACAATCAAGCACTGACCGAATTAGTCGAAGTTCATGGGGTTGAGCTTAGAAGGTTGCCGGATGATGTTATTGAAGAGTTTAGAATGATCTCTGATCAGATTCTTGAAGAATTAGCGCAAGATGATGAAACCATAGCAAAAGTCTATAATTCCTACAAAAGTTTTAAAGAGGATGTCTCTGAATATCATAAGATTTCAGAGGATGCCTTCATTGAAGCAAGAAATAAATAGTGCTTGAAGATTTAACCTTTAAATCTCTTGGGGTTGTAAATTATCACGAGACGCTCGATTTGATGAAGTCTCATATTCAACAAGCAGATTTTAATAATGAGATATGGTTGCTTGAACATCCTCCTATATTTACTCTAGGGACAGCTGCGGATAAAAACCATATTTTAGACGCAAAAGATATTCCGGTAGTTCAGTCTGATAGAGGTGGCGAAGTGACTTACCATGGCCCTGGTCAATTGGTAATCTATTTCTTGCTTGATGTGAAAAAGCTAAATTTTGGCCCTAAGAAGCTAGTCAGTACTATCCAAGAATTTGTAAAAGATCTTTTAGCAGACCTATCAATTGATTGTAATTTTGTAGAAGGCGCACCAGGAGTATATGTAGACAAAAAGAAGATTGCATCTATAGGTTTAAGAATATCTAAAGGAAAGTCTTATCACGGCATTAGCATTAATTTTGATATGGATTTATCTCCCTTTAAACAAATCAATCCTTGTGGATACGAGGACTTAGAAGTTACTCAGATAAAAGATTTAAATAAGCATGTTTCTAAATTACAATTAGAGAAAATGGTGATAAATTTACTTAAAAATACCTTTTAAAAATGGAAATAATAGCAACAACTAAGATCACTAACCGGGATGGCATTAAGGCCATTAAGAACGGTCAAAAAGCAAATAAGTATGCTGATATTCCTACGCCTAAAAAACCTAGTTGGTTAAAAATTAAAGCTGAATTCAATCCTAACTTTCACAAAGTAAAGGAGCAGGTTAAAAGTAAGCAGTTATATACCGTTTGTGAAGAAGCACATTGTCCTAATATTAGTGAGTGTTGGTCAGCTGGAACTGCTACTTTTATGTTAATGGGTTCGGTATGTACTAGGGCTTGCAAGTTTTGCTCAGTGGATACTGGTAACCCTAATGGTTGGCTTGATAAGGATGAGCCTATGAATACTGCTAAGGCAGTAGCAATTATGAAACTTAAGTATGTGGTATTAACCTCGGTCAATAGAGATGATCTTCCTGATGGAGGCGCTCAACATTTTGCAGACACAGTAAAACTTATAAAAGAATTAAATCCTAACACAGCTGTTGAAGCATTAACTCCTGACTTTAAAGGACTATCTTCATCTATCGATACTTTAGTAAATTGTGGGCTAGAAGTTTTTGCTCAAAATATTGAGACTGTTGAAAGACTAACGCATCAGGTAAGAGATATAAGAGCAGGGTATCAACAAACATTGGATGTTCTTGCAGAATCTAAACGCATTAATCCAAAAGTCTTAACCAAAACTAGCATAATTCTTGGTCTTGGTGAAACTGATGCTGAAATTGAGCAAACTATGGATGATCTTGTAGAAAATAAGGTTGATATATTAACTATTGGACAATACCTTAGACCTTCCGTTAATCATCACCCAATTGAAAGATGGGTAAGTCCAGAAGAATTTGAGAAATATAGACGAGTTGGCCTCAAAAAAGGATTTCTTGAAGTTGTATCTGGTCCCATGGTTCGATCTAGCTATAGAGCTGAAAGAGCATTAGAAAAAAATAATGCTGGACTTAAGTATTAACTTGTATCTATAAAATCCGCTAACCACAACGACCTATATTCGATTTATTTATATTAAATTCTGTAACATTTTCTTACTTAATGCGTTAAGTATTTATTAACATGCATACATTTAAACACTTTTTTATAAAAAAAATATACCTTTTAAATAATAGTATAACTAAAGTATATAAAAAGTATTAC
>LULK01000056.1_pt1 | contig 47249 bp, 47 predicted proteins | sample 728181 | NCBI WGS metagenome assembly LULK01 (sample SAMN03860291, study PRJNA289734) | marine metagenome | biome: seawater column; feature: ocean; material: water; isolation source: Red Sea water column Station 169 - depth 10m | place: Saudi Arabia: Red Sea | collected 2011-10-15 | depth 10 m | reverse complement strand
ATGTGCATTCTTGGCGGACTTGGGACTATTAATGGTGCTTTTATAGGGGCAGCATTTATTTTGCTTTTTCCAGTTCTTTTAAATGCTATAGGAAACAATGTATTTCATGGAGCTATTGATGCTACAATCATTTCATCAATCGAACAGGTAATATTTGGTCTATTGATGATAATATTTATGATTTATGAACCTTTAGGAATGGCTAAGCTTTGGGAAAATCTTAAGCAAAGTATAAGATCAAAATTATTTTCATCAGGCATCAAAGGTATAAAATCTTCAGTACTAAAAAAGTGAATAAGAAGAAATTAATTATAGCATTAGCAATAGGAATATTAATAGGTCTACTTATTGAAAATAATTTTATAATTTCATAAAAAATTATTTTTGGCTTGGATAAGACTTTTTCAAAATAAATTTGTTTACAATTATTGCAAAAATAATAATTATAACTGATCCTGATATTACAGGACTTAGCAAGTAATCAAAAGAGACACTACCAATAATAACTATTATTGGATTTCCACCTGCAGGTGGATGAGTAACATTTAATAAGATCATTAATCCAACACCAACTCCTACTGCTAATGGAATAGTTAAAAAGATTGGTAATGGAACAAAGTTTAAAAAAAGTAAACCTACGATGGCGGTAACTAAATGACCGAAGAAAACATTTTTTGGTTGGGCAAATGGACTTTCAGGATATCCATAAAGTAAAACCATAGATGATCCAAATGAAGCTAACAGAAAGATCCCAAATTCTGTTCTATAAGTTAAGAAAGTTAAAATTCCAATTGTAATTATTGAAAATAAACCGGCTAAAAGAGATTGTTTTAGATTACCCATAATTTAGTTTGATACTATCTTTTTTAAAGTTTTGAAAGGTAACAATATACAATCTTTTTTATTGATATTCTTCTTTTTGATCAATCTTTTCAAAGAATTCAATTTTTTATCAGCAATTTTTACATCATCATTAAAATATGACTCAGCCCTATCACACAAATCGTTAATTTTTTCTTTTTGATTATTAATGGAAATTTTTGATAACAGACTAGCAGAAGCTTGGCAGTATACACAAGATTTACCTTGATACCCAAAGTCTAAAATTTTTTCATCTTTTAATATAAGCTCTATTTGCATTTCATCCCCGCACAATGAATTTTTTAATTTTGAGACATGCGTCCGGTTCTTAACATCTCTATTGTTTGCCGTGTCAGCAGCAATATTTAGCACTTCTAAATCCATATTTATTTTTAATTATATGACAAATAAAAACCAATCAAGAATAGAAATATGTATAGCACAACTTTAAATGGAAAAGTAAAATTCAGGGTTAAAGCCATCTCATTTTTGTTGTAGTTATAAATTTTTAGATTTAATCTTCGGAAATGCTTGAATTAAAAAATCCAAAAATAGCGGTTCCAGTAGTTTTATTTGCAGGAATTTTATGGTCTTTTGGTCCTCTTGTTGTGAGATATATGGATAATCCTAATCAAGTGCCATGGCAGTATATATTTGGTAGAGGATTGACAATTTTTATTCTTTTAAATCTTTTTCTTTATTTTGAGGAGGGAATTAAATTTTATAAAAATTATCTTAAGATGGGTTATTCGGGTATTATTGGTGGAACTGGATTGGGAATTGCTATGATAAGTTTTATTTATTCAATTACTAATACATCAGCTGCAATTACACTACTTTGTTTAGCAGCAATGCCTTTTTTTACAGCACTTCTGGCTTTTTTATTTCTTAAAGAAAAAATATCATTAAATGTTTGGATTTCTATTTTTATTGCAACGATTGGAATAATAATAATGGCCTTTGGAAGTTCTGGATCTAATTCTGTAGTTGGTTTTGTTTTTGGAATGCTTTCATCAATTGGATTTTCTGTTTTTTCTGTCACTCTTAGGTGGAGAACGGAGACCCCAAAGTTTACAACTGTAGCTTTTTCAGGATTTTTTTGTTTTGTTTTCGCATCAATAATGCTTTTAAGTACAAACCAAGTATTCTTTTCAACTAGTTATAATGGAGCTTTATTTTCTCTTCATGGAACATTAGTTTGCTTGGGATTAATTTTATATTCTATTGGCTCAAAAGCCATTCCTGCTGCAGAATTAACATTATTATCATTGACTGAAGTAATAGGTGGAATTTTTTGGGTTTGGTTACCTATCTTGGGCATAAATGAAGTACCTGATACTTACACTATAGTCGGAGGATTTTTTCTATTTATTTCATTAATTTATTACAGTTTATTAATGCGTTGGAATAAAAGATTTATAGCTTTAAATTAATCTAGAAACATGAGCAAAGATAAAGTTATTGTTAATAGCTGGAATGAATGGGATCCACTCAAGCATGTTATTGTTGGAAGAGCAGATGGTTGCTGTATACCAGCACCAGAACCTGCTTTAGATGCTAAAGTGCCTGAAGACTCAGATATGAAAGGTTCTCATGGTCCGCGTACTCAAGATACAGTTGATAAAGCAAATGAATTATTAAACAATTTTGCATCAATGTTGGAAAAAAGAGGAATTAAAGTTGATCGACCTGTTCCACTTAATCATAATCAAAAAATTTCTACTCCAGATTGGGAAGTTGAAAGTATGTTTGGATGTATGCCAGCAAGAGACATCATACTTACAGTGGGTAATGAAATGCTTGAAGCAACAATGAGTTATAGATGTAGATGGTTTGAATATTTAAATTATAGACCTCTTATTAAAAAATATTTTGAGCAAGATAAGAATATGCGTCATGAGACTGCTCCAAAGCCTAGATTGACAGATGCTGATTACCGTGAGGATTATTTGTCAGATAAGATTGGAATTCAAAAAAGACTTAAATGGACTGAAGAAAAATTTTTTGTAACTACTGAAGAAGAGCCCCTATTCGATGCAGCAGATGTTCTTAGATTCGGGAAGGACCTAATTGTTCAACATGGTTTTACAACAAACTTAAAGGGTATTGATTGGCTTCGAAGACATTTTAAAGATCATAGAGTTCATGCAGTTAATTTTCCTGGAGATCCTTACCCAATTCATATAGATGCAACCTTTACACCAATTAAAGAAGGTCTAATTATAAATAATCCTCAAAGAAGACTTCCAGAGGAACAAAGAAAATTATTTGAGGATAATGGGTGGAAAATAATTGATAGTGCTCAACCAGCTCATAACGAACCACCTCCACTTTGTTATTCGTCAGTGTGGCTATCAATGAATGTTTTAGTTCTTGATCCAAAAACAGTTTGTGTTGAAAAAAGTGAAGTTTACCAAGCTGAACAACTTGATAAGTTAGGAATGGAGGTTGTTCCAGTTGAATTAAGAGACGCATATGCATTTGGCGGTGGGGTTCATTGTTGCACAGCAGATGTTTACAGAGAAGGTTATTTAAAGGATTATTTTCCTAATCAAAAAAACTAATTTTCTTTAGTTACATCAACTTTAAATTTTTCCAAACCAGAGGAAAGATTTTTATCAACTGGATTTTCAGTTTTTTCAAATGATTTAAGTTTTTCTAATTCCCTTTGTCTTAATCTTTCCTCTCTTAAATTTTCTCTATGTTCTTTTGCTTTTTGTTCTCTATCAAATTTTTCTTCCCACTCTTTTATTTTAATATACTCAAGCTCTTTCTGTTTTTCCTCCTCTTCCTTAATCATTTTTAAGGTTCTCTCTTTTCTTCTTTTTTCTTTAAGCTCAAGGTTTCTTTGCTCCTCTTCTCTAACTTTTAAATCGATATCTCTTCTATTTTGTGCCTCATCTCTAAGCTTTAATTCTTTTTCTTTAGCTCTTAATTCTTTACTTATTAATATTAATTCTTCGTCTTTTTTTACCAATCGCGACGCCTCTAGCTTTTGTGCGTCATCTTTAATTTTGATCTCTTTTTCTTTTAACCTTAATTCATCTTCACTAAATTTTAATCTATTGCTTTCCTTTATGAGTCTTTCTTCCCAAACTTTAAGATCTTTTCGTTCTTTAAGGATTTGATTTTTTTCTTTCAATTTTTCTAATTTGATAGCTTTAATCTTATTAAGTTCTTTATTTTTTTTGTAATTAGAGAAAGCATTACTTAAAAAGGATTTAGGAGCTAAGTTACCCATCTTAACTATCCCTATACTTTTTTTTGAATTTTTTTGTTTAGTTTTTTTTCTAGGCATATTTTTATAATCTGAATAGAAACAAATATTTGACTTACTTTCAATATTTCAGTTTTGTAATGAGTTAATTTGTGCTTATTTTGAGTTTCAACCTGTAAGTGATTAATTTCTGAAAAATCTGTTAAAATTCATAATTTTTTTGCATTAAACAAATCTAAATATTATTAAAGTTAAGTGAGAAAATTTAAAAAATTAATAATAGCTTGTGATGGAGAGTCAGCAAGTGGAAAAAGTACTGCAGCAAAACTCATCTCAAAAAAATACAAATTGTTACTTATTAATTCAGGATTATTGTATAGATATGCTAGTAAAGAAATCATTAATCATAAACCAAAAAACAGTATTAGTTTTTTAAAAAAAAAATTTAAAAATATTTCTTATAAAAAAATAGTTAAATTTAATTTACACTCTGAACAAATCAGCAACCATGCTGCAATTATAGCTAAAAATAAGAATATTCGAAAAATAGTAAATAATTTTCAAAGGACATTAATCAAAAAAAATAAAAAGATTTGTGTAGAGGGCAGAGATATAGCTAGTAAAATATTAGCAAAAAATCCAAAATATGATTTAGCTTTTTATTTTAAGTGCAATATTAAAGTTGCAAGTTATAGAAGATGGTTAGATATCAAAAAGAAGGTTTCTCTACTAAATGTTAGAAAATCTTTAATTAAGAGAACTTCAATGGATAAAAAAAGAAAGAATAGCCCATTGGTTAAAGTAAAAGATGCAATTTTAATACGAACAGACAAATTAACTAAAAAACAAGTTCTGTCTAAAATGTCTGAGCATATAGAGAGACTTAATTAAATCTCTCTATTTTCATCTTTAGTCGGTTCTTCAATAGGTTCTGTTGTAGGATTAAGTTCAATTCCAGCTGGTGTAATTGTTTGAGGCATTGCAACAAACTGAGAGTCTGGATTCTCCACAGTTTCTCTGACTCTCATTCTATAAATTCCAAAAGCTCCTATTAAAGAATGAAAGAAAAATAAAAAAACAAAAAATCCATTAGAGCCAACAAGATCCATAAATATTGAACATAAAAAAGGACCACTCATTGCACCTAAACCAAATGTAAATTGAAGTCCAGCACCTGCGGCAACAAATTTATCTTTAGTAATATAGTCATTTGTGTGAGCAAGAATTAATGAAAACATGGGTAAACTGCAAAAAGAAAACAATATAAAAAATAAATAAAACCATTTTTTACTTGTTGCTAATCCATCAGGTAAATACATTTGTCCAGAAACAAATATTGTGATTAGCGCAAAAATTGCAGCTCCAAAAGTTGATGCAATAATTACTTTCCTTCTATCATAAACATCAGAAATTTTTCCTACAGGGAATTGAGCGACTGCACCAGAAATTGCTAGTAAAAAAGTTACAATTGATATTTCGAAAATGGTGAAATTCATAGATGTTCCATAAACTGCCAGCAAGGTGAAAAGAGCAGACTGAATTGTTCCATAGAAAAAAGAACTTACCATTCCAAATGGTGAAGATTTATAAAGTTCACTAAATGACATAGCATTAATTTTTTTGAAAGTGGGTGGTTTTTTTTTAGTAAGCAAAATAGGTATCAATGCTAATGAAGTGATCACAGAAACCAATATGAATGGTTCAAAATTTTTTGGAGCACTGAAGTTTAACAAAAACATTCCGACTCCCATTGATCCATAAAGAATCACCATATAAATTGATAGAACACTTCCTCTATTTTTATTACTAGATCTATCATTAAGCCAACTCTCAGCAACTGTGTAAATACAAACCATGCTTATTCCAGTGAGAACTCTTAATAAGAACCATATAAATGGATGGATCAAAATTGAATGAATTAAAATAATTAATGATGCCAAAGACGCAAAAGCTGCAAAAACTCTAATATGGCCAACTCTTGAAATTATATTTGGAATAGTGGCTGCTCCTATAAAGTATCCAATAAAATAACCAGACATCATAAAACCAGTTGCTGTTAAACTAAATTCCTCCTGAACAGCTCTCACTCCAAGTAATGACCCCTGGAAGCCATAAGCCATCATTATAAACCCCATACCCAAAAACAATGCCCAAGAATTCTTTAAAACTTTATTCATAAAATCGCGCTAATTATCCGCCATCTATTATTAAATCAAGACTTAATTGTGACGGAGATTAAGATTTTTTTAATTTCAAAAATGAGTGAATAGCGATGGTTACAATTATAACTACTCCACCTTGAAGCGTTTCAATGCTAGGCTGTTCCTTTATGATCAACCAAACCCAAATTGGACCAATTATTGTTTCTAGTAGGAAGAAAAGATTTACCTCAGCAGCTGGGATAAACCTTGGAGCAATAGTTACTAATACAAATGGTATAGCAACGCATAAAATACACATTAAAGGAACTATGATAAGATCATTATCTAAAAGAGCAAAACTCTCAATAAATAATAAAGCAAAAGTAGCAACAAGTAGCTTGCCCACCACTGCAGCTGGAACCAAATTTTTAGATTTTGCAGATCTGATAGTAACCGCACCTACAGCAAGACCAATAGCGGTAATAAACCCTAAAATATCTCCATAAAAGTTACCTAATTTTAGGGAGTCAAAGAAAATGTAAATAATTGCTGCAAAAGTAATAATTATTGAAACCAATGTTTTTTTATCAGGAGGTTCTTTTAAAAAAATTGATCCTAGTATGGCTGATAGCATTGGTGCAGTTGCTATCATTACTAGTGTATTTGCTACATTAGTATTTTGAATAGAAACTACAAAAGTGATATTTGTAATACTAAAAGTAACTACATAGATAAAACCGTGGTAACCACTTTTTAAAAGTATCTTAAAAAAATTTAGTTTGTAAATTAATAACATCCCAAAAAAAACAGTTAAGAATGGAATTATTCCTCTATAAAATACAAGACCCCATGTATCAATATTAGAAAGTCTAATAAATAAAGAGTCGGGCGTTATAAACATAACAGCAACAAATGCAAGTAACGATCCCTTTTGTTGATCTGTCAAGTTTTTCATGCTTTTAGACATTTCCAAAAAGTTTTAGCGAGGTTAACTTTGGAAATATCATATAATGTTTTTAAACCAGTGGGGGATGTAACATTTATATCCCCATTAAGTTTTTGGTCAATAAAATCAATCCCAGCAAAATAAATTTGATCTTTTTTCAAATCTTTAGCAATTAATTTGGAAATATTTTTTTCAAATTTTGTTAATTGGGTTTTTTTTGCTGTTGCACCTTTACTCATATTACTTAGATATGAGCCTTTTTGAGGAACTCTGGATATAGCACCACATATTTTTCCATCAATTAGAAATACTCTTTTATCTCCTTTGCTTATTTTGGGTAAATATTTTTGACACATTATATAATTATGTTTTTTTATTAATCTTTGAATAAATTTGAGTTTAAATTTATTAAGTAAGTGAATATCATTTCCACTAAAACTATGAATTGGTTTTAAAATCACATGCTTATTCTTTTTAAAAAAATTTTTAATCTCTATTATATTTTGTGTAAAAATTGTATTTGGCATAAACCTTTGATATTTTACTGAATAAAGTTTTTCAGAAATATTTCTGATTGCTGTAGGATTGTTGATGATTTTTACTTTATTTTTAAGTGTCTCAAGTATAAAAGTTGAAGATATATACTCTAGATTAAAAGGAGGATCCTGTCTTATTAATACATACTTACATCTAATAAGATTCAATTTTTGTTTTTTTAAAATTCTGTAAAATTTCTTATTATTATAATTAAACTTTATAAAAAAACCTTCAGCTACAACTTTTGAGTTTATAATTGATAAATTTTTTGGATCATAATAGAAAATTCTATAATTTTTTTTTTGAATTTCATTTGCTAAAAAAACACTCGTATCTGTTTTTGGATTAAGTTCAGAGGGGTGGTTTCCTTGTATAGCAACAATTTTATTTATCATATAAATCTTTTAAATCTTCGTTTTTAGAAAATTTATTAATCATATGATCTGCATTTGTTGTTCTATTATCAATAACTTTTTGCAAGTGATTTAAAAACAAACTTTCATTTTTTCCACTTTTATTTAATATATCTCTATTATCTAATCCTCTTTTTGAGATTTCTAATAAAGTCAATGCCCAATAAAAAAGATCTTTACCCATTAATTGAGTATTAAAACCTTTTTTAGGAGCATCCAGATAAGCATTAATTATTTTATCCTTGTCCCATGAAGAAATTAAATTATAAACTTCTTCTAAATTACCATACAACATTCCAATAAAAAATGCAGGTCCTGCACAAAGACAATCCCAGCCACAAGTATCCATAGATCTTAATTCAATATACTTTTTTAATCTATTTTCGGTGAATATAGTGCTTAAGTGTAATGATAAATCACTCTCAGTTGGAAGACGATTTTTTATTTCATTTATCTTTCCCTTCATAAAATCTTTAAAAGTATATTTATTACCAGATAAATAGTTTTGTTTGTCTTGTATAAATAAAATTGGAAAATCTATAATAAAATCAGCATATTTTTCAAAATTTAAATTTTCAAAAAATAATTTTGGAAGTCCTCCCCTTGAAGTATTTTGCCATACTTTCGATCTATAAGATAAGTAATTACTATTTTTTTTTTCAACTATTGATGAATTAGCAAATAAAGCTATAGAAATTGGAACTATTGAATTTACTACTTTAAATTTTTTGAAAAAGTCTTCTTCTGAGGAATAATCAATATTTAATTGAGTTCCGCAAGTTCTATACATCATATCTAGACTTAATTCCCCTCCTAATGGCATATCCTTTGTCATTAGTTTATATCTTTGCTTGGGATTATTAGGAATTTCTTCAAGCTTTGAAATGGGATCAAAACCAGTGCTTACAATATTTATATCAAGTTTTTTTGTGACCTGTTTAAGCTCAAATAAATAATCATAGGACTCTGAGCATGCTTCATGAATATTATTAAGCTTCTCTCCAGATAATTCAATTTGGTTTCCTGGTTCAAGAGTAATATTTTTACCTCCTTTGTTTAAACCTACAATATTTTCACCTTCTTTAATCGGACTCCAACCAAATTCATTTAAAGCAGAAAACATTTCTTTTACTTTTGAGTAATCAATTCTTTTATTGTTTTTGCTATTAAATAAAAATTTCTCATGCTCAATACCTATCTTGAAATTTTTCTTTTCTTTTATTCCAGATTTGAAATATTCAATAATTTTTTCTTTAGAAATAGTCATATTTAATTAGACAGCTTATAAAATTTTACAGTGAAGAATATGGTTTTCTCGAAAAAATTTTTTTAACAAAAGGTTTAAAGAAATTTAACGGTAAAGAGTCATAATTTGGATCAAAAGAGTTTTGATCATATTTTTCACAAAAATTGATAGTATCTTGGTAATATTTATGATTTTTATACTCATCTCTTTTATTCCTGTCCCCCCCCAAATGGTGAGCGTAATAATACATCTGAAACTCACCGTGTTTTTCAACAATCCAATGAGTTTTTTCTGACACATATGGTTTCAGTATCGCAGCAGCATATTCGGAATGATTCATTGGAGCTAGTTCGTCACCAATATCATGTAACAAAGCAGCCACAATCATTTCATCACTTTCACCATTTTTATAAGCTCTTGTAGCACTTTGAAGTGAATGTTCTAATCTTGAAACCTGGTATCCCTCTAAAGTTTCAGTAAGTCCAGACATAAATTTCAATATTCTATCTGCTGTTTTACTTGCAAAATCTTTTTCATGTTTATCAAGAAAAAGATAGTCCTCTTTGGTTCCATTTTTCATTTCTGTGAAACTTACTTTTTTCATAAATTAATTATTTGATGCAGTGCTAAGTAAAGAAAGTTGTGTTATCTTACTATCGCCTAACTCGTCAATAGGTTTTACAGGATAGTCTCCAGTGAAATAATGATCTGTCAATTGTGGATAATTTTCATTTCTTTTATCAAATCCAATAGCTTTATACATACCTTGGACAGATAAAAATTTTAATGACTTAGCACCAATATATTCACAGATTTCATCATTATTCTTATTGGCAGCTAACAATTCTTTTTTCGTTGGTGTGTCAACTCCATAGAAATCTGGGTATCTAATCTCAGGACAAGCAATTCTCACATGAACTTCTTTTGCACCAGCATCATAAAGCATTTTTACGATTTTATGAGATGTGGTTCCTCTAACCAAAGAGTCGTCAACAAGAATAATTTTTTTATTTTCTATTGTTGTTTGATTAGCATTTAGTTTAAGCTTAACTCCTAAACTTCTTATTTTTTGACTTGGCTCTATAAATGTTCTTCCCACATAGTGATTTCTAATTAATCCATGTTCATAGTTTTTACCTAAATGTTGCGCAAAACCTAAAGCTGCAGCATTACCTGAGTCTGGAACCGGCACAATAATGTCAGCATCAATATTATTTTCTTTTGCCAATTCTTTTCCCAGATTTTTACGATGCTCATATGCAGTTTTTCCACTTAAAATACTATCTGGTCTTGCAAAATAAATGTATTCAAAAACACAAGGTCTAATCTTTTTTTCTGGAAATGGTTTAATACTTTTTAATTTATCATTTTCTATTAAAACAATTTCACCATTATCAACTTCTCTTATAAATTTTGCCCCTATAATATCTAGAGCGCAGGTTTCAGAAGCAAGAACATAACTATTTTTTAATTTACCTATGACTAGTGGCCTTATTCCGAAAGGATCTCTTACACCTACTAGTAAATTTTGTGTTAGCATAACTAATGCATATCCACCTTGAATTTGAAATATTGCGTCAATTATTTTATCAATAGTTTTTAATCTTTTTGATTTTGCTATAAGTTGAACAATTGTTTCAGTGTCAGAGGTTGTGTAGAAAATTGCACCCTCTTCAACAAGTTTATTTCTTAAATAAATTGAGTTTGTTAAGTTTCCATTGTGAGCAACTCCAATTCCACCAGCATTTGTATCCGCAAAAAAAGGCTGAATGTTTCTTAATGTATTATTTCCAGTAGTGCTATATCGATTATGACCGATTGCAAAATTACCTTTAAGATTATCCAGAACTTTTTCCTTATTAAAGTTGTCTCCAACTAATCCAAATCTTTTTTCTGAATAATATCTTTCTCCATCAAATGTTACTATTCCACACCCTTCTTGTCCTCTATGTTGGAGAGAATGTAATCCAAGAGCAGTTAAGGCTGATGCATCTTTTATATTGCTAATTCCAAATACTCCACATTCTTCATTTAACTTAGGATTATAAATCTTCAATTTTTTCTTTAGACTCTTGATATGCTTTTTCATTTGGAAAAACTTTAAGTAAATAATTACTACCTTTTTCAAGATATGGAAAGGTGTATGATTTGTCTAAATTTACTGGCCATTTGTCATAATTATACACGATATGTACTCCTGAAAATATACATATTGAGATAATATAGGCTCGAATAAATCCAAAAAAGAATCCAAAAACAGTGTCTAAACTTCCTAGACCAGTATATTTGATTGCTCTACTTATCCCTTTATTAATCAACAATATTAAAAAGATAACTATAATAAAGATTGTTATCCCAAGTCCTACATCAAGTACATATTCATTATCTATTATATCTTTGACATATGGTTTAAATCTTGGAAATACAATCAAAGTTATAATATACGCCAATAGCCATTTTGACATTGAAAGTATACTTAAGACAAATCCTTTGCTGTAACATTTAACTAGTGAAAGAATAGTTATCAATATATAGATTAAATCAATAGAAGAAATCGAATTAAAAATTTCTCCAAAAAATTTTAGAGTTATTTCAAACATATATTCTTATTTTCCAAAAGGCTTAAAAACTAATATTAAAGATGGAAGCAAAGTTAAAACAGAAATCATTGCAAATAACATTGCTAATCCTGTGAAAATTCCAAAATAGATTGTAGGTATGAATTTAGATAAAACTAAAATAGAAAAACCAAAGACTATTGTTATTGAGGTATTTAGGATTGCAACACCAACTGTTGAATGACAAGTTTTTAAGGTTTTTTTATAATCATTAATTTTGTTGAACTCCTCTTTAAACCTGTAGATATAGTGTATGCTGTTATCAACAGCTATACCTATTGTAATAGCGGCGATTGTGATAGTCATCATATCCAGAGGTATCTCTAGCATACCTATTATTCCTAAAATAAAAAAAGCTGCTATAAAGTTTGGGACAACTCCAATTAAAGATAACTTGATGTTTTTAAATAAGATAACAAACATTCCAAAAATACCCAGCATGACAAGCCCCAAAGTAAGAATTTGAGATTTAAATAAGCTTTGTAATAAATTATTAAATAAGATCATCACTCCAGCTAATTTGTACCGATCTTCGTTTAATCCAAATTTTTTTTGTAAGTCATGATTTATTTTTTTAATTAGCTCATTTCTTTTAAGATCTTTTTGAGAGTCAATTATTCTTAAACTTATTCGAGCCTCATTATCTTTTATTGAAATATAAGGATCAATTATCTCATTTTTAATATTTTCAGGAATTTTAGTGTATAAAACACCCATTTCTAAAGTCCCAAGAGGTTTATTATTGTTCAATTGTGTTGCAACATCAACTATCGACGAAAATGATAAGACTTTTCCTATCTCAGGAAGACTATCAAGGTAATTATGTATGCTGGAAATTATCTCTATTTTATCTTTTGTAAACCAATACTTCTCATCATTTTTTTCCTCATCACCCCAATCTTCAAATTCGTCATCTTCATCTAATGTGTCTTCTTTTTTTTCTGGAAATTTTAAAATTACCTCTAGTGGTGTTGTTCCACCCAGTTTTTCATCTATTAATTTCATACCTTTATAAATTTCTGTTTTTTTACTAAAATAATTTATAAAACTATTCTCAACTTCTAATTTACTTATCCCAATTATACTTAAAATAATTACTATCCCAGTAGTTATAAAAACTTGATTTTTAAAATTAACAGAAATTTTTCCTAATGATGAAGTTATTTTGGAGTCAACATCTTCCTTAATAAGAGTTTTATTATCCTTTAAAAAACTTAATAAACTTGGAAGCAAGGTAAAAGTAATTATAAACGATGTTATTAATCCAAAAGTCATCATTAAACCAAAATCTATGACTGGTTTAATTTCACTAAATATTAATGATAAAAAAGCGATAATAGTCGTTAAAGCCGTATAGAGTATTGGCCAAAACATTTTTTTTGTAGTTAAAGAGATTATTTCATAATCACTTTTATTAGGAAAAGACTTTCTTAATTGTATAAATCTAGTGCTCATATGAATATTCATTGCCATAGTTAAAATTAACATCAATGCAATAAAGTTTGAGGAAATTACAGTAACTTTCCATCCGATAATACCTAGAAGACCAGTCATAATTATAACAGAAAAGAAACAACTACTTATTGGGACCACAACCCAAATTAAATTTCTAAAAACAAACCATAAGGTTGCAATAATAAATGCAAGCACACCTAAACCAAAAACTATGATATCGCTTTTTATGAAGCTCATCATATCATCGGCGATCATTGGTATACCACCTAAATGAATTTTTCCTATATCATCATAACTTTTGATTACTTCTCTAATTTCTAGGATATTATTATGATTCTTTTTTTTTATTTGATCTTTGAATATTTGAATTTCCTTATCTGATTTATTTTCAATATCATTTAATTTTTCATTTTCTTTTATGTAAACAATTATTCCACTTGTCTTTCCATCTTCACTAATAACAAAGTTCCTAAAAACTGGACTTGCTAAAATTTCTTTAAAACCTCTCTCCCTATCAACACCTTCATCCTTTAGAGTTTTAAAATTCATTAGCCTTTCCTGGAGAGGCGCATCAGAACTATCTAAAAGAGGTATATCCAAGAGAGTAATAACACTATGTACCCAATCTAAGCTTTGAAGCTTATATTTTAAGCTAAGAAGATTATTTATTGCACTGTCACTTATCATACCATCATTAGGTGTATGAGTTAAAACTAAAAAATCCTTTGAACCATATCTATTTGTTACTTCTTTTAAGTACTTAAGATCAGGATCACCTTCGATTAAAAGTGTTTCAGAGGAGGCATCAAGTCTAAAATCCTTAGAGTAATATCCAAAACTAATTAGCGTGATTAATAAAATAATTAGGATAGATTTGGGATTTTTTAAGACTGTATTTTGGTATAAATGATCAATCATTTAACCTGTTATATTGTAAATTAATTATTTTGAGTATCTTTAAATTTTGTGAATCTTTCCTCAAACTCTAGAGTTACTTTACCAATAGGACCGTGTCGTTGTTTCCCAATGATAATCTCAGCCAAATGTGCAACCTCATTCATCTTTGCCTGCCATTCTGCGTGTTCTACTGTAGCTTCTCTTGGCTCTTTTCTTTGCAGATAATATCCTTCTCTATATACAAACATCACCACATCTGCATCTTGTTCAATTGAGCCGGACTCTCTCAAATCTGACAATTGTGGTTTATGATCGTCTCTTTGCTCAACTTGTCTAGATAATTGAGATAAAGCAAGAACAGGTACACCTAACTCTTTTGCGATGGCCTTTAATCCCTGGGTGATTTGAGAAATTTCTTGAACTCTCCCATCTTTATTATTGAATGACCCCTTCATTAGCTGAATATAATCAACGACTATCAAATTCAATCCATACAATCTTTTTATTCTTCTTGCTCTGTTACTCATAGCAGCGATACTAATCGCTGGTGTCTCATCGATAAACAGCGGAAGCTCTGAAATATTTTTAGATGTTTCTAGAAATTTATCAAATTGTTCATCTGAAATTCTACCTCTCCTAATATCACTTGAGCTAATTCTTGCTTGTTCAGAAATGATTCTTGTTGACAATTGCTCTGATGACATTTCTAAAGAAAAAAAAGCCACTGAGGACTTAGTTCCACTTTCTAGAATATTGTGGGCTGCATTAAAAGCAATATTTGTAGCAAGTGAGGTTTTACCCATTGATGGTCTACCTGCAATAATTACTAGATCAGATTGATGTAGACCACCTAATTTGTCATCTAGGTCTCTAAGGCCAGTTGGAACTCCAACAATACCTCCTTCATTTTTATATGCAGCAGAAGCCATTTCTATAGTTTGTTTCATGGCATCATCAAATTTTATTAATGAAGAATTAAATGTTCCTTTTTCAGCCAAGTCGTAGAGAAGTCTTTCAGAATTTTCAATTATATTTTGACCATTTGTTTCCAAATCATTTTCTTTAGCATTATCAATCATTTGTTCTGATATCTTAATAAGTTCACGTCTTACAAACATGTCATAAATTATTTTTGAATATTCAATTGCTTGTCTAACTGATGTAGAAAATTTTGTAATCTTGACTAAATATTCGGGAATGTCCAAATCATCTTTTTCCTTCTCAAAATAATTTTTTAAAGTGATTGGATTAGCAAGCATACCTTTATAAATCATACTCTCAATGGCGTTAAAAATTTTTTGATGCATGGGATCAAAAAAGTTTACGTTAGATATTATAGTATTTATCTCATCGAAAATTTCATTTGTTACTAAAATTGATCCAATTACTGCTTGTTCAGCCTCAATATTATTTGGTAATTCTTTAAAATTTTCTTTAACAATGCTTAAATTATTTTCCATAAATCAAATTTATAAAAAAAATAAGTCTTATAAATAAAAAAAAAAAGGTGTGGACGAAATTGTATAATTATTGAATAGTTTCTGCCGATTGAACATTAATTGTTATTTCTGCATCAACTTGTGAGTGTAACGAAATTTTTACCTTAAATTTCCCCAACGATTTTATTTCCTTAGTAGGCTGAATCATTGACGGTTTAATCTCGATTTTAATTTCTTGAAGTATTATTTTGGATATTTCTGTTGGTTTAACTGAACCATATAATTCATTATTTTCAGTGCTTAATTTTTTAATTAGAAATTCTTTATTATTCACTTTCTCTTGAATTTTTTTAGCTTCTTGTTTTTTTTCATTGTCTTTTTTTGAAAGATCTAGTTTTATTTTTTCAACTTGTTTAATATTTTCTTTGGAGGCATATAGCGCTTTTTTATTTGCTATCAAAAAATTTCTTGCAAAGCCTCTTTTTACATCTATAACTTCCCCAATAGATCCAATTCTTTTTAAATTTTCTAATAAAATTACTTTCATTATATTTATAATAAAGCTAGATTTCTTGCTCTTTTGATAGATAAAGATAATTCTCTTTGTTTCTTTTGAGATACATTTGTTACTCGAGAAGGAAGAATTTTACCATTTTCAGAAACATATTTTTTTAGTAGTTTTATATTTTTATAATCAATTTCAGGGGCACCTTTAACTGATAAAGGACAACTTTTTTTAAATTTGTATTTATTTGGCTGAAAAATACTTAGTTTTGCAAAGTTGCTTTGCTTTCCTTTTTTATTTCCACTTTGTTTTTTTGGCATATCTAATTTTGAGTTTTATCTTTTTTTTCAAAAGTTTCTAAATTTTCTTTTTTCGCAAAATAATTATCTTCTAAATTAAATTTTTTCACTCTTACAGTTAAGTTCCTTAATAATTTTTTATCTATAGCCTCATTTTTCTCTAACTGCTCAATCACTTTACCATCACCTTTAATTTTAAAATGAATAAAGCTTCCTTTTCTATTTTTTTTTATTAAATACGATAAGTTAATAAGGCCCCAATTTTCGGTTTTGACTATTTCACCATCATTTTTCTCTATTATTTTTGAGTATTTCTCAGTAAGCTGCTTTAATTCTGTTGGAGAAGCATCTTGCCTAGCTATAATTGTATGTTCGTATAAATTCATATAAATCTTTAATAAAAAATGAGGATATACTATTATAAAGTATCAATTACAACAGTAAAAAAAGCAATAATTAAATAAATTTTAAATGAATTCTATAATTTTTCCTGGACAAGGTTCACAAATAGTCGGAATGGGAAAAGAATTTTTTGATAAATATAATCTTGTTAAAAGATTGTTTACTGAAGCTGATGATACATTAGGACTTAACCTTTCAAAAATTATATTGAATGGCCCTAAACAGGACTTAGATTCTACAGAAAATACTCAGCCAGCAATATTTCTTGTTAGCTATTCAATATTTAAAGTTATTAAAGAAGAATTTAATATAGATTTGAATAAAGCAAAATATTTTGCTGGACATTCATTAGGAGAATATTCTGCACTATCGTGTGCCGGGTACTTAGATTTTAATGAAACAGTAAAATTGTTAAGAGTTAGAGGAAAAGCTATGCAAGATTCTGTTCCTAAGGGTGAAGGTGGTATGTTAGCTGTATTAGGATCAAAAATAGAGGATATTGAAGAAATCTTAAATGATAACTCAAATAGTTTTAAAGCTGAAATTGCTAATGATAACTCAAATGGTCAGTTAGTTCTTAGCGGAAAAATAAAAGATTTAGAATCAATAAATGATTTTTTGAAGATAAAAAAAATAAAGAGTGTTAAACTTCCAGTAAGTGCACCGTTTCACTGTAGTCTAATGAGCAAAGCAACTGAGGAAATGAGTAATCAATTAAAAAAGATTGAATTTAAGCACTCAAATAACATAATCTTCTCTAATGTAACTGGGCAAGAAGTATCTGACCCACACAATTTAAAAAATTTACTTATTGATCAAATTGAAAAAAGAGTTCGTTGGAGGGAAAGTATAATTAATATGATAAACAAAGGTGTAGAACATTTTGTTGAAATTGGTCCAGGAAAAGTATTATCTGGCCTTATTAAAAGAATAAATAAAGATGTAAAAATTACTTCTATTAATAATCAATCAGATATAGAAAATTTAACGATATGAGTAATTTGAATAAAAAAAACATAATCGTAACTGGTGCTACTGGTGGAATAGGCAGCTCAATTGTTAAAAAATTAAGTGAGACTGGAGCTAATATAATAGCTTCGGGAACAAAAGTTCAAAAATTAGAGGAACTAAAAAAAAAATTTAACAATCTTAAGATATTACCATTTGATATTTCCCAAAATGATAAAGTTGAAAGCTTTATTGAGCAAGCATCTAAAGAGCTTGGTGGAAATTTAGACTGTATAATTAATAATGCTGGAGTTACAAGTGATAATTTGGCGATACGGATGACTTTAGATGAGTGGAAAAAAGTTATTGACCTCAATCTCACATCTACTTTTTTGTTATGTAAGTATGCAATTAAGAAAATGTTAAAAAATAAAAAAGGTAAAATTGTCAATATTACTTCAGTCGTAGGACACACTGGAAACATAGGTCAATCCAACTATACCGCATCAAAGGCAGGTCTAATAGCAATGTCAAAAAGTTTAGCATTAGAATATGCAAAAAAGAATATTAATATAAACTGTATTTCCCCAGGTTTTATTAAGACAGCAATGACCGATAAGATTGATGAGAAATTTAAAGAAATTATTGTTTCTAAAATACCCTCAGCGAGATTGGGAGAACCTCATGATATTGCTAATGCAGTTCTTTTTTTAGCATCTAGTGATGCAGACTATATAAATGGCGAAACATTACATGTAAATGGAGGCTTGTATATGGCTTGACAATCCAAGTAATTAAACTATGAACGATTTATAATAAATAAAAAGGAATTTATATGTCAGAAGATATTTCAAGCAAAGTTAAAAAAATAGTTGCAGACCATTTGGGAATAGATGAGTCAAAAGTCACAGAGGAATCAAGTTTTATTGATGATTTAGGTGCCGATAGCTTAGATACAGTTGAGTTAGTTATGGCTTTTGAGGAGGAATTTGGTTCAGAAATTTCGGACAGTGAAGCTGAAAAAATTTTAACTGTAGGTGATGCAGTTAAATTTATTGAAGGCAAAGCTAACTAGAAAAATTTAAATGCCCTCAGCAAATGATGGGATAATGGTTATTCTTTCTTCTCCCTCTGGAGCAGGCAAAACTACTTTAGTTAATCTACTATCAAATCAAGATAACTTTAAGATTTCAATTTCCCACACAACAAGACAGCCTAGATCAGGTGAAATTCCAAACAAAGATTATTTCTTTGTTAATCATAATGAATTTAAAAGATTAATAAAGAATCAAGAATTTTTAGAATTTGCAAAAGTATTTGATAATTATTATGGCACTACTAGAACACCAGTAATAGATAATTTGAACAAAGGTAATAGTGTGCTTTTTGACATTGATTGGCAAGGAGCTGACCAAATCAAAAATAAAAAGTTAGATTATAAACTAATTACTTTTTTTATTTTACCACCTAGTAAAAAAATCTTACATAATAGACTGATAAATAGACACAAAAATGATAAATTAATTGTTAAGGAAAGAATGAATAAATTTGAAAGAGATGTTTTGCACTGGATAAATTATGATTATGTTGTAATTAATGATGAACTTAGTAAGTGTCACTCTAAAATTAAAGATTTGATTGATGCTGAAATTAACAATGGATCAAAAGATTATGACTCTGAATTTATTAGAAACCATGTTGAAAAATTAACTTCTTAAAAATTCATATTCTTTTGTTAGCTGAAAATAAGTATTTGGTTCTAAATTTTGTGGTCTTAAATTTAAATTGATACCTAGCTTGTGAGCTATATCAGCATTATTTTTAAATAGTTGATTATAAGGTTTTTTTATCATTTTTCTTCTGTGCATAAAAAATACTCTTGTAACTTTTTCTAAATTTTTTGAGCTTATAAAATCAAAAAATTTTTTTTTTGGTTGGAATAATAATAGAGAGCTTTCAACTTTAGGTTTTGGCTGAAAACAACTTGGACTTATATCACAAACCTTTTTTACTTTTAATCTCCAATTAGTTAAAACAGTTAATCTACCGTAACTACGAGTATTAAAATCCGCTATAATTCTATTCGCCACTTCTTTTTGAAACATCAGTACAAGACAATCAAACCAAATTTTCTTTTCTTTAAGATTCAAAATCCATTTAATTAAAATTTCTGTTGAAATGTTATATGGTAAATTTCCAAAAACAATTAAACTTTGATTATTTAAATTATTTTCATTAATCTTTAATATATCTTCATTTATAATTTGAATGTTTGAATTAAACTTCTCTCGAAGTATATTTGCTAATTTATTATCTTTCTCGATTACAAAAAATTTATTTGGACTTTTACTTAAAATCTCGGAGGTTAAATTTCCTGTACCTGGTCCTACTTCGAGGATATCTTTGTTCCTAATATCAACTATATTTACTATTTTTTTAATTACATCTTGACTAATTAGAAAATTCTGCCCCAAACTTTTTTTAGGCTTTATCATTGTTTATCCAGAAAATTTAGTGCATTAATTAAACTAATTGGATTTGATTTATTTTTTCCAATCATTTTTTCATTCGGACCATGATCTGGAGTAACTCTTAGAAAAGGTAAACCCAAGGTAATATTTATTGCGTCATACTCAAAAAGAGTTTTAATTGGACCTAAAACTTGGTCATGATACATTCCAATTATCACGTCAAATTTTTCTCTATTCTTTTTTAGAAATATTGTATCTGAGGGAAAAGGTCCTTTAACATTAATCTTATTTTTTATGGAGTTTATTACAGGGTATATAATTTTCTCATCCTCGTTGAATTTAAGAATACTCTCACAATGAGGATTGAGACCAGTAACAGCTATTCTAGGTTTAAATTTAAGGAATTTTTTATAAAAATCGTCAATGATCTGAATTTTTTCTCTTATTATTTTTTTTGTAATATGATTTTTTACTAGACTTAAGGGTAAATGAGTTGTCAAAGGACAAACCGATAACTTAGGGTTATAAATTAACATCGCAAATTTTTTTTTTTTAAAAGAATTAGCAACATATTCTGTCATACCTAAAAATTTTTTATTTAAAGTTTTGGTTTTATTTACTGGACCATTAATAATTTTATTTGTTATACCTTTCCTTAACAACTCAAAAGCTGTTTCAAAGCATTTTTTTACATAAGATTTGGGACTTTTATTGGAAATATTTACTAAATAAATTTTTCTATTTTGTAACTTTTTTTTATATATTTCTTTAAATATCAATTCTTCTATTTTTCCTTTAAATCTAAATCTTTTAATCTCATGATATAAATTTTTTTTACTACAAATTAAAACTAAGGGACTAATAACTTTCTTTTTTTTAATTGATTTGAAAAATATCTCAAAAAAAATGCTTTTTTGTTCACCTGGAACTATTAAAATAGGTTTAAAATTCATTTATTTTGCTATTTAACTTTATTTTATTATAAAAAATATTTGAAAATTTTTCTAATTGGTTGGCTTTTTGAATTCTAATCATTTTATTTAATTCTTTTTGTTTATCAATTTCAAATGGAATTTTTCTTTCATCATTAATTTTAAGGATTAGAAAATTATTGCCAATTTTTATTGAATCACCAGAGGTATTCAATTTTATTTTTTCCAAATGTTCGATAACATTAGTTGATAGATTATTTTTTTTTATCCATCCTATTTTACCCCCAGTCTTTGAACTATCAGAGATACTATACAGTATTGCAGTATTTTCAAACCCTACATTTTTAATACTTTCTTGAACTTCGTTTATTAGATCATCCATTGATAAATCATTTTTTTTTGTAAGAACTATTTCAGACAAGTTATATTCTAATAGAAAATTCTCTTTACTAGTATTTTCAATTTGTTTTTTTAGACTTTCTGTATCAACTTTTAAACTACTTGAATACTTAGCATAAACTAAGCTTTTCCATTGATTTTCTATTTCAATTTTTTCCTTAATATCATCAATTGAGATTTCTAATTTTCCTAGATGACTTTGAAATTGACTCAAATTTTGAAAGCCCAAATCTTTAATTATGTCATTCAAGATAAATCCAATTTGAGGATTTTGTAGATCCAATTTCTTATATTTCAAAATTTCATTTTTTCTTATTGTTTCTTTAATCAGAGATTTTTTTGATATTTCAAAAATTTTTTCTTTATCCATCATTTTAAGTTTTGGATTTAAAACTAAAAGATAATCACGCTCTTTTTCGATATCATAAGATGTAATTATCTCATTATTTATTTTCATTATTATTTTAAGATTTATTTCAGAGAGAGCTATACTAATTGATGAAAAAAAAATTAAACAAAAAAAAACAATTCTGATAACTAAAGTCATCTTAAGTTAGGACTATTAAATCCACCGAAGGGTAAGATTGAAATTTTAAAAAATAGATTTTCAGATGGCTGTAAATCTTTATCAATATAATATTCTTTATTATATTCAATTGCTGCACTTAAACAGTCATTCTTATATTGATAAATTAAATTATAATATTCTGTAAAACTCTTTTCCTTATTTTCTCTAGTTTCAAAAATTAAACTATTATTTTCATTAAATTTGTATTGTGTTTCATTTTGTATATACGAGGTCTTTGAGTTACTATTATTCTCGTTAAGATATTCAGTTTTTGAAGTTAAATTATTTAAATAAAATTCAAAGCCAAAAACCTCGTGATTTGTATCAACTAAATTATTTTTCAACGAAAAATTATAATTGAACTTTAAATTTTCATCAGGCTTGTATTCTAATAAGCCGACAAAATCTGAAATTTTATCTCCTAAGTTACTATTGCTGGGTAGGTCTTTATTTTCTTCCAATCTTATGTTATTTGCAATTCCAAAAGTTATTTGCTCATTTAAAGTTGATTTATCTATTTTTTTATACTCATATCCATAAGTAGCTGAAATTCCCCCCTCACTCATATCCGATATACCCAATCTATTTAGACCATAGATGTTATTATAATTTATTTGTCTGTCTTTTTTTCGAATATCTTTTGTATGAGAAGGGCTTAATCTTAGTGAAAACCTAGGAGTTAAAATTTTATCAAAATTTTTAGTCTCTTTTTTTAATGGAAATGAATAATTAGTTTGTAAAGTCGGTATTAAATTAAAATTACTTTTATTTTTGTAATTATTTGAATTTTTGGCATCAGAATTGATATTTTTTATTAACAATTTTTTTTGATTTATTATTCCTTTTCCAAAATAAGATGGAATAGAACTATATTCAAAATCGTTTATTAAAATTTTTTCTGTTATATTTGTATTATAATTTTTATAATATCCCTCTGAATTCAAGACTAAATTGTCATTTAAAATTTTTGAAAAATAAAAATTAGGTACGTACTCATATTTATCAGAGTCATTTTTTGATAAATCCTCGTAAACATTTATATTCGCATCAAGAGACTGAAAATTGCTATTATGAACGATACCTATAGAGCTAGAAAGGATTGATGTATTATTTATGATAGGACTCTCTAGTTTATAAGTTTTTAGATATGTATCGTTTGTTACATGTTCTAATTGAATATTTAATTCAATATTATCTGAATTTTTATTTACATAGTCTTTGCTAAAATTATAAAATAGATGACCTTTAAAGCTTTCATCACTTGAAACGAACTGACTTAAATCAATAATATAATCAGAGTTTTTATTTTTTTTTCTAAACTCAGATTGAAGTAAAAATTTATCATCATTAAAAAACCTTGGATTCAAAGTCATATCTTTGTTTTCAGCAATTGCTAAAAAATAGGGTAAATTAAAAGACAAACCAGCAGTGCTGTTATCTTGCAAACTTGGAATTAAAAAACCAGTTTGTCTTTTAACAGTCGGATCGGGGTGAAAAAATTTTGGAAAATAAAAAACACTTTTATCATATATCTTTAATTTGGCGTTTTTATAATGAATTGTTTTATCTTTTTTATCATGTCTAATTTCATCTGCACTCATTTCCCAAGGTGGACATTTTTCTCTTTTTTTACAAAATGTAAACGTTCCTTTCTTAACGATTGTGTTGTGATCATCACTGACTAAACTTCTACCCTTTAGACGGGGTTCATTTTGAGAATTTTCTGAAATCTTAAAATCAAGACTTACATCCTTTGCAAGTAATTCTTTTTTATTTAAATCTAAAAAGCCTAAATCTAATTTAAATAAATTTTTTTCTTTATCAGAAACTTCAAGATTAGTTAATTTTATAATCTTATTTTTAAGGGAATATTCAAATTCGTTAACTATATAAATATTACCTAAATTATCTAAAATTTCTGAATCATCTAAACCTAAAATTTTTTCATTTTTAATGTCATAAATAATTTTATCAGAATTGATTATGATATCGTTTTGATTATCTTTAATCTTAATTTTGTTATTTAGTGTAATTTTTGAACCATTTATCTCATAATTGATTTGATTTGCATTAATTTCTAAATTGTTATTTAAATTTGAAATTTTTCCATTTTCAACAGTTAACAAAGACTTTCCCTTAAAATATCTAATTACTAAACCCTCAATTTTTATCCCATCTTTTTTAATTAATGCTTCAGCGTCATTTGCAATAGTTAATTCTTTTTCATTTAAAATTTCTATATTTGATGCATTAAATTCAACCTCTTGTGAAAATATAGTTTTCGTAAAAAAAATTTGTAAAAAAATAATAAATATTATTGAAATTTTATTTTTCATTTATTCTTATTAAACCTATAATTGAAATAATACTTAACAAAATAATTGGAAAAAATACTGATAAATATATTGGAATTTTATTTGTTAACCCAAAAACATTAAAAATATTATTAATAAAATATATAATTACAGATAATGTTATTCCTAAAAGTACATGAAATATATGAGTTTTATCTTTCTTAATATTAAGCATTATTATTGAGGAAATTATTACCATTATACTTAAAAAAATGGGTAATGAGACAATCTTTAAGACGTGTAGATCTATATCTTGAGAGGAATATCCTAATAACTCGTTTTCTTCTTTAAGATTTATAAGCTTAAATAAGTTAAACGAATTAAGATCTCTAAATGTACTATTAATTTTATTGATATTGAAATTACTATTTAACAACAAATTTTCTTCTAGTTTGATCTGTTTGTTATTTTTAAATAAAGTAGGATTTTCTAAAATCCAGTTATTTGAGCTTATGTCTACTTTGGCAGAATAAATATTTTCTATTATATCAAAATTTTTATTAAATTTTGTGACGAAAACATTCTCTAAATAGTTATTTTTTTTCGTAGAACCATTAATAATATAGATATCATCGTTAATTTCATCTTTTATCCATATACCATTTTCATTGTAGTGTTTCAGATATTTACCGTCGTCAGAATATATATTTTTAATATCAAAATATATAAATTTGAGCTTAGAGGAAAATGGATAATAAAGAGTTATGATAAAAAGACCAAATAAGAATGAACACAAAGCTAATAATTTGATTAAATAAAAATTATCTAATTTATTAATCTTTATTAATTCATTTTCTTTATTCTTTATAATCTCAATAAAAAATAGTTGAGATGAAATTAAAATTATAAAAGGGAGAATTTCTAGAAGGGTTGTTGGTGCATCAATTAACGATAAAAAAAAAGGCAAATAAAATTTAGAGTTTGTGTCGCTAAAAAAAGTGATTTCCTCAAATATGGTTAGAATAAAGATTAAAGAAAAAAAGATCATACAAATAAGTAATACCTTTTTAAAAAATAATCTTATAAAATATTTATCAAAAGTTCTTATCATATTACATCTTAGATTCTAAAAAATTGAAAATAGTAAAAAATAATAATATTGGTAAAGATATTAAAATTATTAAAAATATTCTGGTTTCACCAACATATCTCATTAAAGTTTCTGATAAAATTATAACTATTAATAGATATAAAATTATTTTTATTGTCTTAATTGTAAAATTATTTTGTACTTTTGAAAAAGTTATTAAAAAACAACATACTAAAGTTAACAGCGGTATATAAATGGGTTTAATAAATCGCTTATAAATCTCTTGATTTAGATTTTTAAGCCTCGATTTCTCGCAATTAAACATTTTATCTATATAAGTCTTATCGTTCATTAAGTTTAAAGAACATTGTAAAATTTTATAAGAGGGTAATTCTTGAATCTTTGCAACCTTAATTGTTTTTGATGTAAAGCTGGATAAATCGTAATCTATTTTATCAAATTCAAAGCTGACTAATCTTTTATCGTTATTAATACTTACAATCTTTCCATTTAATAATCTAAATAATTTTTTATTTCCATCAACAAGATACCCTTCTTTTGCAAAAATTATTTGATTATCACTCTTTTCTAGACTGAACGAATCTCCCTCTTGAATATAAATATTCTTGAATGAATTTACTTCTGTTTTTTCACTTATAAAAATTGTTAATCCAGAGACAATGTCTATAAATTTTCCTTGTTTGATCAAGTTTGGTAAGAAATCCATGTTTGAGTTTTTTAAAAAAGTTCTAGCCTTGAGTTGACTATTTGGTGAAATTAAACTTCCCATGACAATTTGTAAAAACATGACTATTACTGCAAAATTGACAAGACTAAGAACAAATTTTTTTTTTGTTATTCCATTTGTCCAAAAAATTAATAATTCATTGTTTTTTTCATATTTTATTAACTCAAAAAATATAGAGATAGCAAAAACAAAAGGAATAATCCTATGAATTATCTTCGGAAAATTGTACAAATTATAGTAAAAATAGATACTAAAGTTATGACCATCGTTAATTACAAAATCAAGGTGGTTTACTGCCTGAATTATCCATACAATTAAACCTATTGTAAAAGTTATGATTAAAGCCCTAAGAGAGATATCTAAAATTAATTTTCTAAAAATTATTTTTTCCATTGAAATATAATTGTTTTACTCATATATAGCATTATCTCGTACAGATTGTATTTAATTTTTATGAATATTAAAGTTAATTTTAAAAAACAGGTATTAAGTAAATCTAATACAAATTTGATATTATTTGCTGACGAAAAATTCAATATTTCTGGTTTAAAAAAACACATCTCTAGTACAGAGTATTCTTACATTTCAGATATTCTAAAAAAAAAAGATACTAAAAAAAAAATTGTAACTTTCGACATTAGCTCAAAAAAAAAAATAATTTTAGTTTCACTCAAAAAAAATCTTACTGATTCTGATGCAGAAAATTTAGGTGCTAAAAGTTACATTATTTTAAATGAGTTAAAAGAAACACAATATATTGTTAATTCGGACACTATTCCAAATGGGTTAAAAAATATTCTTGGACATTTTTTACATGGAATAAAACTAAAATCCTATAAATTTGAAAAATATAAAACAAAAAAAGACAAAGGTGACATTTCTATCAATATAATAGGTAAGAACATTCCTAATAATAAAGATCAATTAAAGTTTAGTTCCATAGAAAAAGGGACTTTTTATACTAGAGATTTAGTATCAGAACCTGGAAATATTTTACATCCAGATGAATATGCTAAACGAATAAAAACTTTAAGTAAATATGGTTTAAAAATTAAAATTTATAATGATAAAGAGTTAAAAAAATTAGGTATGAATACATTACTTGGTGTTGGTCAAGGAAGTATTAGAGGATCTTATCTTGTGACAATTGAATGGAATGGAAAAAAGGATAAATCTAAACCTTTAGCTTTTGTTGGCAAAGGTGTTTGTTTTGATACTGGTGGTATATCATTAAAGCCAGCTAAGTTTATGGAAGACATGACTTATGACATGGCAGGTTCTGCAGTAGTAGTAGGACTGATGAAAAGCTTAGCTTTGAGAAAAGCAAAAATTAATGCCGTGGGAGTGGTTGGACTAGTTGAAAATATGCCTGGAGGCAATGCGCAAAGACCTGGTGATATTGTTAAGTCTTATAGTGGTAAAACAGTTGAGATTTTAAATACTGATGCGGAAGGTAGATTGGTGCTTGCAGATGCACTTACCTTTACTGAGGAAAAATTTAAACCAAAGTTTATTGTAGATCTAGCAACTTTGACAGGAGCAATTATTGTTTCGCTAGGCTCTGAATATGCAGGTTTATTTTCTAATGATGATAGATTATCTCAACAATTGATCGAGTCGGGCGAGCATGTTGAAGAAAAGGTCTGGAGGATGCCTTTAAATAAAAATTACGATAAATTGATAGATTCAAAAAATGCAGATATGCAAAATATTAATTATGTTGGTGGAGCTGGTTCAACTACTGCTGCACAATTTTTACAAAGATTTATTTTAAACAAAACACCTTGGGCTCATTTGGATATAGCTGGAATGGCTTTTTCAAAGTATGGCGGAGCCTTAAATTCAGGTGGTGCAACAGGTTATGGAGTTAGATTATTAAACAAACTTATAGAAGATCATTATGAGTAATATTGAACAAACCTTATCTATTATTAAACCAGATGCTGTAGAAAGAAATCTTGAGGGCGAAATTAAAGAAATGTTCAAAAGTAATGGTTTCCAAATTCTTAAAGAAAAAAAAATTCAAATTGAAAAAGCTGAGGCTGAAAAATTTTATAAGGTTCACGAAACAAAGCCATTTTATAATGATTTATGTGAATATCTTTCTTCGGGTCCAATAGTTGTTATGATACTTCAAAAAGAGAATGCGGTTAAAAGGAACAGAGAACTTATGGGAGCTACAAATCCAAAAGATGCTGAGGAAGGAACTATTCGAAAAAAATATGGAGTTTCGATTGATAAAAATTCTGTGCATGGATCTGATAGTATTGATAATGCTAAAATAGAAATAGATTTCTTTTTCAAAGACTAAAAATTTTTAATATAGATCTTGGATAAAGTTTATGTTCTTGAATAAGTACTTTTCTGGCTAGAGAGTTTTTAGTATCATTTTTTGAGATTTTTACTTTTTTTTGTAAAATAATTTTTCCAGAATCTAACTTCGAATTAACAAAATGAACAGTACACCCTGAATATTTTTCATTATTTTCCAAGGCTCTTTCATGAGTATTTAACCCTTTATACTTAGGAAGTAACGAAGGATGAATATTCAAAATTTTACCTTTAAATTTATTGATAAAATTTCTAGATAAAATTTCCATAAATCCTGCCAAACATATCATTTTGACTTTATGCTCCTTTAAATCAGAAAGTATCTGATTTTCAATTTTATATTTTCTTTTAAAATTATACACTTTTCTTTTTATCTTATTCATTTTACCAAGTTTTAAACCTTTAGCTTTAGGATTATTTGAGATTATCAATTCAATAGAAATTGGTGATTTTTTTTTTTTAGAAAATTTTATTAAAGATTTTAAGTTACTTCCATTGCCAGAAATAAAAACTGCAGCCTTAACTTTTTTATAGCCAGTTAACTTTACCATTAAGACTTACTTTGTTTCTATTTTTAGAAATTTTACCAATAACATAAGGTTTATATTCACTTGAAAAAAATTTATTAATTCTTTTTATATATTTGGGGTTTATTATTAAACAAAATCCAACTCCACAATTAAAAGTTTTAAGCATTTCTTTATCACTTATTTTGTATTTCTTAAGCCAATTAAAAATCTTGAGAGGTTTAATTTTATTTAAATCAATTTCTACAGATAAGTTATTGGGAACAACTCTTCTAATGTTATCAGCTAATCCACCACCAGTAATATTAGCACAACCATTTAATAAATTTCTTTTAACAAGATTTAAGATTTCTTTTACATAAATTTTAGTTGGTTTTATCAGTTCTTTTTGGAGAAATAAATTTTTCTTTATATTTATTTTTTTAATTTTTAATAAATGCCTAACAAGTGAAAAACCATTTGAATGTAAACCACTTGACGGAACAGCTAAAATTAAATCTCCCTTTTTAATCTTATTTTTATAAAGTAATTTTTTTTTATCTGTAATTCCAACAGCGAAACCAGCTATATCAAATTTACCTTTTGCATAGGTGTCTGGCATTTCGGCAGTCTCACCACCAACCAAACTACATTCTGCAATATCACATCCTTTAACTATTCCACGAATTATTGCTTTCATTTTCTTTAAATCAATTTTATTAATTGAAATGTAGTCTAAAAAAAATAAAGGTTTTGCTCCTTGTACAATTAAATCATTTACACTCATAGCAACTAGATCTATTCCTATAGTGTCATATTTATTTAGTAAGTTTGCGATCTCTATTTTGGTTCCCACTCCATCAGTACAAGCCACTATTTTTGGATTTTTTATATCTTTTGGCAAATCTGTAACCGAACCAAAGCCACCAATATTAGCATTCTTTTTATTGCCTCTTTTTTTTGATGAAATACTTGATATGAAACTTACAAATTTATCTGCAGCATCAATATTGACCCCACTTTTTTTATAGGTAAAGAGATTTTTATTCATTAATATAGGTTTTAAATTTAAGTATGTATAATATCAAACGTTTATATATTTTTTTTTCTTTTCTAGCTTTAATAATATTTTTTTTTTCCACAGAGGCTGTTAAAGCAAAATCTTTTGAAATCAATGATATTGAAATTTCCCAGCCGTTTGAAATTAATTTTGATAAAAACAAAGTAATTGATTTAGGGTTTAAGAAAGCTTTTTTTGAATTAGTCTATTCTTTAATAAAATCGTCAGATTTCAAAAAAATTGAAAATATTAGGTTAAATGAAATCAAAAGTATGATTGAAACATTCTCAATTAAAGAGGAAAAATTTATAGATCAAAAATATTATGTAAATCTTGGTGTTTCATTTAATAAAAAAAAAATTTTTAGATATTTAGAAAAAAAGAATATTTTTCCATCACGAATACTCAAAGAGCAATTTTTATTTATTCCAGTTATAATAAATGAAAAGGGGAATGATATTTCAATTTTTTCGAATAATCCAATTTACGATGATTGGAATAAAATAAATAAAAGATATCAATTAATAGAATATTTACTTCCCTCAGAGGACCTTGAAGATTTAAATCTTATCAAAGAAAAATTAGATATAATAGAAACTTATGATTTTAATGATATTACAAAAAAATATTTTTTAAAAAATTCTATCATTTCATTAATTTTTAAAGATAAAAACAAAGTAAGAATTTTAACAAAAATATATAACGATAAAAATGAGATCATAAAGAATGATACTTTCAGGAATATAAATTTAGATAATAAAACAGACCTTAATTTATTAATTGAGAATTTGAAAAATTTATTTGAAGATACTTGGAAAAAACTTAATGAAATAAATACTTCATTAAAAGTTCCTATTATAATAAAGATTAAAAATGACGATTTAAAAAAATCAAATAACTTTGAATTATTTTTAAATGAAATAGATATGGTTAGTGATTATTCTGTAGAAAAATTTGATAAAGAATTCATATTTTATCAAGTTTTATTTAATGGAACAGTCCAAAATTTTATTAATATAATGAAAAATAAAAAATATAATTTAAATACACAAAAAAAAGTTTGGATGATTGAATGAGAGACTTAGATCAAACAATAATCAAATTTGATCATGACAAAAATTTTAAAAACGATGATTTTTATCTTTCCAAAAGTAATAAACATGTTTTTGATTTTTTAAATATATGGCCAAAATGGGAGAAAAATTTTGTTAATATAATAGGGGAAAAATTTTCAGGAAAAACTCACCTTATGAATATTTTTTTACAAAAAAACAAAGGAATCAAATTTGAGGGAAAATCTTTACGAAATGATGATTTAAAAAAAATAAAAATTTATGAGAACATTATAATTGAAAATTTATCTTTAGATATTGATGAAAAATTACTTTACAGTCTTTTTAATTTAATTGAACAAGATAATAAATTTATTATTGTTACATCATCAAAACCAATAGTTAATATTGCTTTTGAATTAAATGATTTAAAGTCTAGAGCAAAAAATTTTATTTTATTAAATATAGAAAAACCAGATGATGAGTTAATATTTGCTATTATATTAAAAAATTTATCTGATCGGCAAATCTCTCTAGATGAAAAATTCATTGAGTTTATAATTAAAAGAATTGAGAGATCGTATAGTAAAATTTATGATTTCATATATAAGATCGATCAATTAAGTTTAAAAAAAAAAAAATCAATTGATTTTAAAATTATAAAAGAAGTTTTAGGAGAGTAATTGAACAAATTTAGAACTCATAAATGTAATGAATTAAGAAAAGATAAAGTTGGAGATGAAATAACTCTATCTGGCTGGATAAATAAAAAAAGAGATCATGGAAATCTTTTATTTATAGATCTAAGAGATAATTATGGAATAACACAGTGTATTATAGACAAAGAAAATTCTAATTTTAAAAAGTTGGAAAAAATACAATTAGAAACAGTAATTAAAATTGATGGGAAAGTAGTTGAAAGATCAAAAGATTCAATCAATAAGGATATCGAAACTGGTGAGATTGAAGTAGTAATCAAAAATTTTCAAGTCTTGGGTGAATGTAAGGAACTTCCTTTACCAGTTTTTACTGACCAAGAATATGCAGAAGAAATAAGATTGAAGTATCGTTTTTTAGATTTAAGAAGAAAAAAAATTCACGAAAATATTATATTAAGATCAAAGGTAATTTCATTTATTAGAAATGAAATGAATAAATTAGGATTTTTAGAATTTCAAACACCAATTTTGACCTCATCAAGTCCAGAGGGGGCAAGAGATTTTTTAGTACCAAGTAGACTAAATCCTGGCAAGTTTTATGCACTCCCACAAGCACCTCAACAATTTAAACAATTAGTAATGGTATCTGGTTTTGATAAGTATTTTCAGATTGCTCCCTGCTTTAGAGATGAAGATGCAAGAGCTGACAGAAGTCCAGGAGAATTTTATCAATTAGATTTGGAAATGTCTTTTATTGAGCAAGAGGACGTATTTAATGTAGTAGAAAAGTTATTTGTTAATACATTCAAAAACTTTTCAAATAAAAAATTATTATTTAATCAATTTCCAAGGATTTCTTTTAAACAATCAATGACTAAATATGGGACTGATAAACCAGATTTAAGAAATCCTCTTATTATAAATGATATTACCGAAATTTTTTTAAGAGAAGATGTTTCTTTTGAGATTTTTAAAAAATTAGTTAAATCCGGATCTAAAGTGAGATGTATTGTTACAAAAAATACAAAAGATAAGCCTCGAAGTTTTTTTGACAATGTTGATAAGTGGGCTAAGGAACAAGGTGCATCAGGACTTGCTTATTTTACCATTGAAAAGAACAAAGAAATTACAGCTAAAGGCCCCGTAGGTAAATTTTTTTCAAAAGACTCTCTAAATGAAATTATGGCCAAAACTAATGCAAAAGTAGGTGACAGTATTTTTTTTGCATGTGGAAAACAAGAAGAAGTTGAAAAGATTACTGCATTAGCTAGAGATAAGATTGGGAAAGACCTAGATCTAATTGATGAAAACGTTTTTGCTTTCTGCTGGATTGTAGATTATCCAATGTATGAAATAGACAGTCAAACTAACAAAATTAAATTTAGTCATAATCCCTTTTCAATGCCACAAGGAGATATCAACAAAATTAATTTTGAAAAACCATTGGAAATTCTTGCATATCAATATGATATTGTTTGTAATGGTATAGAATTATCATCAGGAGCTATAAGAAATCATATTCCAGATCTTATGTATAAACTGTTTGATATCGCTGGTTATTCAAAATCTGAAGTTGACTCAAAATTCAGCGGTATGATAAACGCATTAAGTTATGGTGCACCTCCACATGGTGGTATAGCTCCTGGTATTGATAGAATAATTATGTTATTGGCAAATGAAAAAAATATTCGAGAGGTTACAATGTTTCCGATGAATCAAAATGCTCAAGATTTAATGATGAATGCACCTTCTAGCGTAAGTGAAAGTCAACTAAAAGAATTAAACTTATCCTTAAAAAATAAAAAATAATTATTTTTTACCTTTTAGACTTATTTTAACATCAGATAAATCTACTAGGTTTTTTTTGTAATTATTTCTAACAAAACCTTTACTTGTTATATCTTTTACAATTTTAAGTAATTGATTTTGCTCATCAGAACCTTTTTCATCTGATGATAATGTATCTAAATTGCCTATTGAGGGAGTATGTGCTAAATCTTCTCTGTTTAGATAAGATATTGCTAATTCTCTAAATATATAATCTAGAATTGAAGAAGCACTTAAAATTCTGTCATTACCCATTACTTTACCTGAAGGTTCAAATTTGGTCCCTATAAAAGCGCTCACAAACTCGTCTAACGGAACTCCGTATTGAAGACCAAGCGATACAGCTATAGCAAAATTATTCATTAAAGCTTTTACTAGCTCACCTTCTTTACTAGTATCAATAAAAATTTCACCAATCTTACCATCTTCATACTCACCTGTATGTAAATAAACTTTATGGTCACCAATCGTCGCTTTTTGTATATATCCTTTTCTTCTATCAGGCATACTAAATCTTTTCCCAGATTTATCTGATTTTGAAAAAGATTTAGTAACAATTTTTTCAACACTTGTAGTTTTGCTCTCATTTTGGGGTTGAACTAAATCAATTTTTTTATTTTGATCATTTTTTTTGTTATTAGGATCAAGACTCTTTGTCTTTCTGTTATCTAATTTTACGTCTAGAACTTCAAATTTTCCGTCATCTCTTTTTTCGAGATTCTTGAGCTCTGTTTCATTTATGTCATCCAGATAATGATTTACTTTAAAAGTGCATGTATAATAAGTTTCCACAAGATATTTTGCCATTTTTTTAAAATCCTTTATTTAAATTTGAAATTTGAATCTTTTTACTTATATACATTTACATATTTTAGTCTAATTTAATTTATACAATTTGAAATTGAAATTATAAAATTTGTATGTTGACTTTTTTAAAAAAAATTTTCACTTGGTGGAATCGTGATACATTCGGTACTAGAATCAAAACTATTTTATCTGGGAAACTCATTGGATCAGATGAGTATGGAAATAAATACTACCAAAATAAAAGAGGAAAAAGATGGGTTATTTATGCGAATGAAATTGATGCATCTAAAATTCCTGTTGAATGGTATTCCTGGATACACTTTATGCCCAATAAAATTGAAAATATTCATGAATTAGAAAAACATGATTGGCAAAAACCTCACCAGCCAAACTTGACTGGTACTGACTCAGCTTATTATCCAAACAAGAATAATAAAGATGCAACTGAAAAAAAATATAAAAGTTGGAAATAATTTAAAACTTATTTTATTTATATATTTAATTTTTGTATTAATGATTTTTAAGATTAATGCTGAAATTAATCTTTATGGAAGTAAAACTGATATAAAGATATTGGATAAGATCAGTTCTAAAAATGAGTTGATAAAATTAGTAAATGATAAAGAGTTTATTTATAAAGATTTAGCAATCAAAAGTATAAAATGCACAGACTCCAAATTTGATGATAATCCTGAAGTTAAAGCATATATTCAAGTAAGAGATTTAACTAATAAAGATAGAAATAACGTTTTTGTGTTCAATGGATGGATGTTTTCATCGAGTCCTTCTATAGCACCCTTTGATCATCCAGTTTATGATATCTGGCTTGTTAACTGTTATTAGAGTATTTTATCTTTATCCAGCCAACTAACATTGAAATCAGAATCAATAAATTTTTTATGATTTAGTAATTTTTTATGTAATGGAATTGTTGTTGTAATTCCTTCTATTACAAACTCATCTAAAGATCTATTCATTCTCTGTATAGCTTCTGACCTGTTCCTACCATGACAAATTAATTTACAAATCATACTGTCATAATATGGAGTAACTTTATAACCTTGATATATTGCTCCATCAACTCTAGTCCTAAAACCTGATGGTTGGTGACACATACCAATTAATCCTGGAGACGGTTGGAAATTCTTGCTTGCATCCTCAGCATTTATTCTACATTCTATAGCATGTCCTCTTGGATTTATGTCGCTTTGATTTAAAGCTGTTTCTCCTGAAAATGCTATCCAAATTTGTTCTTTTATAATATCTATGCCTGTCACCATTTCAGTAACTGGATGTTCAACTTGGACTCTTGTGTTCATTTCAAGAAAATAAAATTTTCCGTCTTCATAAATGAATTCAACAGTCCCAGCACCCATATACCCAATTTTTGATACCATATTCACCGTTTTTTCAAAAAGGTCTTTTCTTTTCTCATCATTCAATACAGGACTTGGTGTTTCTTCAATTAGTTTTTGATGTCTTCTTTGGACACTACAGTCTCTTTCATGAAGATGAACAGTTCTATTTTTTCCTGCTAAAATTTGAACCTCAATATGTCTAGGATTTTGAAAAAACTTTTCGATATAAACCTCATCATTACCAAAATACTTTTGAGCTTCTGATTTCGCAGTTGAAAACAATGTTTCAAATTCTTCTTCTTTGTAAACTATTTTCATGCCCTTCCCACCTCCACCACCAGAGGCTTTAATCAGAACAGGAAAACCAATTCTCTTACATAATACTTTAGCTTCTTTGACATCTCTAACTCCACCTTCAGATCCTTCAATCACCGGCAAACCATTTTCTTTAGCAATTTTTTTTGCTTGTATCTTGTCTCCCATCATTTCTATCAATTTTGATGAAGCACCTATAAATTTAATATTATTATCTTCAAGCACTTTCGCAAAATTTGCATTTTCTGAGAGAAAACCATAACCTGGATGTACAGCCTCAGCATTGGTGATTTCAATTGCAGATAATAAAGCTGGAATATTTAAATAACTATTTGCTGGCTGGTGAGAACCTATACAAACACTCTCATCTGCCATTCTTACGTGCATACTTTCTTTATCTACATCAGAATGAACTGCTACAGTTGAAATTCCCCATTCTTTACAGGCTCTTATAATTCTAACCGCAATTTCACCACGGTTAGCTATCAAAATTTTTTTAAACATTAATCAAGAATTAATAAATTTTGACCAAATTCTACAGGCTGGCCATCTTCAACACAAATTTCTTTTACTACCCCATCTGCAGTTGATGGTACATGGTTCATAGTCTTCATTGCCTCTACAATCATTACTGTGTCACCCTTTTTAATTTTTTTTCCAACCTCAACAAATTTTTTTGCACCAGGTTCAGGTGCATGGTACGCTGTTCCTATAATTGGTGATTTAACTTCAATTCCTGTTTTACTTTTCTCTGATGAATTATTATTTAAATCATTTGTATCAGTTTTTGGACTTGGAACATTCTGATTATTTATTGAGATATTATTTTTAGAAACTTTAATCTTAGTGTCTTTCTCAGTATATTCTAACTCAGTAAGATTAAACTCTTTTAAATAGTCACTGAGTTCTTTAATGATCTTTTTATCAATTTTCATTTTGTAAAAGCTTTTGCATTGAAATTATGGCTAAAATATAACCGTCAGCACCTAAACCAAAAATACCACCTGTAACTACGTCACTTATTAAAGATTTATGTCTAAATTCCTCACGATAGATTAAGATTTGGACCATTAATTATAATTATCTTATTATTCATTTAACATTTATATACGATGAAAAAAAAAATAAAAATAAAAATAAACGGTAAAACAAATAAAATTGACGACAAAACTAAATTATCTGACTTAATTAAAAATTTAAAAGTCCCTTTAAAAAAAGTTGCCATTGAATTAAATATGGAAATAGTGAATAAAAAAGATCTAAATAAAATCAATTTAAAAGTTAATGATAAAATTGAAATTGTTCATTTTATTGGAGGTGGTTAGTTTTGAAAAAAGATAATCTTATAATTTCAAAAAGAAAATTTAATTCAAGATTGATTGTAGGTACTGGTAAATATAAAAATATGACTGAATGTGCTAAGGCGATAGAGATATCTGGAGCAAATATTGTAACTGTTGCTGTTAGAAGAGTAAATATTACTGATAAAAAAAAACCCTTGTTAATGGATTATATAGATCCAAAAAAAATAACTTATTTACCGAATACGGCTGGATGTTTTAATTCAGATGAGGCGTTGAGAACACTCAGACTGGCAAGAGAAATAGGAGGGTGGAAATTGGTAAAACTTGAGGTTTTGGGTGATAAAAAAAATCTTTTTCCAGAAATGATAGAAACTCTTAAATCGACGGAAATTTTAACAAAAGAAGGTTTTAAGGTCATGGTTTATTGTAACGATGATCCTCTAATGGCTAAAAGGTTAGAAAATGTCGGAGCAGCAGCTATTATGCCACTAGCTGCACCAATTGGATCTGGTTTGGGTATTTTAAATAAAGTTAATATTAAAATAATAAGAGACCAAACAAAATTACCTGTGATAATAGATGCTGGCTTAGGACAAGCATCAGATGCAACAATTGCAATGGAACTAGGTTGTGATGGCGTCTTAGTTAACACAGCAATAGCAAAAGCAAAAAAACCATTTGAAATGGCAAGAGCATTTAGAAATGCTGTAATTGCTGGAAGGCAATCTTTTTTATCTGGAAGAATTGAGAAAAAAGTTATGGGAAGTGCCTCTTCACCAAAAAAAGGTATTATTTAATTTTTTTATAAAATTTCCTTTTCCTATAAGTTTTTTTTCTTTTTTTTATGTCTATTATTTTTTTATCTTTAGTTAAATCATCGAGATTTTTAAGTTTTTCAAAATATTCTATCAGCTCAAGTGTTTTTTTTGATTTATTTTTAATATCAATAATATATTCAGGAATGATTAAATTGTTGTCTGAAATTATATCTATTTTCATTTTATTTTTTTTTTCGAAATATGTTAAATCTTCAATAAAATTTTCTTTTAAAAATGCTGAGATTTTATCACATACTCTCAACTCTACAAATTTAGCTCTATTTAGAACTGCCTTCAATTCAACTAATTTTAATATCTTTTGAGCAAATGACTCATCTGTCAAAACAACTTTCCATTTAACAGCACTTTCTCTAAGTCTCTGTCTTGACATTTCTAGTAATCCAAAATTACTAATTCTTCCAATTTGGATTCTTGCTCTATCAGATCTACATTTCTCTTTAAGTCTTCTTTCGACCATTTTTCTATTCCCATAGCTCAACATATCTATAAAGTCGATAATAATTAGTCCTGATAGGTCTCTAATCTTAATTTGTCTCGCGATCTCCTCTGCTGCTTCTAAATTTGTATCTAATGCAGTGCTTTCAACGTTTTTCTGTTTAATTGAACTTCCTGAGTTGATATCAATCGAGACCAAGGCTTCTGTTGGGTTTATCACTAAATAACCACCAGAACTCAATTTTATTTCACTTTCAAAAATTTGATTTAACTTTTGTTCTATACCTTCCTCAAAAAATAGAGGGGTTTTTCCTCTATACTTTTTAATTTTTTTTACTTGAGAAGGCATTAGCATTTTCATAAAGTTTTGAGCTTTTTTATATCCCTCATTTCCCTCTATAACGATACTTTTAGTGTTTTCATCGTACATGTCTCTTAGAGTTCTATTTATTATTTCGCTTTCTTGATGAATTAACGAGGGTGCAATTGCGTTAATTGCATTATCTTTAATTTGGTTCCAAGATTTGATAAGGGTTTCTAAATCATGATTAATCTCATTTTTAGTTTTATTACTTCCTGCAGTTCTTACAATCAATCCCATCTCTTTTGGTATTTCAATTTCATTTAAAATTGATCTTATTTTTTTTCTGTCTGCAGGATTAAAAATTTTTCTTGATATGCCACCACCTTTTGGTGTGTTTGGCATTAGAACAATATATTTACCTGCAATTGAGATGAAAGTACTAAGTGCTGCACCTTTTTGTCCTCTTTCATCTTTAATTACTTGGACAAGAATAACCTGGTTCGGTTTAATTACCTCTTGGATCTTATATCTTTTAAATTTATTTCTACTTTCAACCTTGATCTCTTTACCATCAAAATCTTTTTCTTTTTCCTCATTTTCTTTCTTTTCTATTTCTATAGGATCATCAACCTCTAATTTTCCCTCTGCTAAATTTTCTTCCTCTTTTTTCTCTACTTGTTTTGATAATTCTTCTCTTAATTTCTCTTCCTCTTCTTTAATTTTTTCAAGGTCACTTTTTGGTATTTGATAGTAGTCTGATTGAATATCATTGAAAGGTAAAAAACCATGGCGCTCTCTTCCAAAATCAACAAAGGCCGCTTGTAAAGATGGCTCAATTCTACTTACTTTGCCAAGATAAATATTGTTTTTTATGAGATTGTTCTTAGAACCTTCATACTCATAGTCCTCAATACTATCTTTTGACTTAAGAACAACTCTAGTTTCGTTAGGATGCGAAGCATCAATATATAAATTTTTTTCCATAATTTTAAGTTTGGGTGATTCATTCAGTATTAATTTTTAAAAAATTTTGTTTAATAATAATGCCTTATCTTTAACAAATTCCTATATATAATTAAATCAAAATGACAAATTTGTTCAAAAATATTTTGGTTCTATTATTAAGCATTTCCTTGTTAACAGTGATTGTTATTTTTGGCATTTTATGGACTTTTTCTAACAATATCCCAGATTATAAATTTCTCAAAAGTTATAAGCCGCCAGTATCAAGCAAAATGTACTCAGGAGATGGAGACCTAGTTGCTGATTTTTCTAAGGAAAAAAGGATTTTTGTTCCATATAGCGCTATTCCGTCAAATGTTATTAATGCTTTTTTATCTGCTGAAGATAAAAACTTTTTTACTCATCCTGGTGTTGATGCAAAGGGTGTTCTTAGAGCAACATTTAATAATATAACAAATATAATGACCTCAAAAAGACTTGAGGGAGCTTCTACAATTACTCAGCAGGTTGCAAAAAATTTTTTGTTAACAAATGAAGTTAGTATTAATCGAAAAATTAAAGAGGCAATTTTAGCATTTAGAATTGAAAGAGCTTTAAATAAAGAGAGAATATTAGAATTATATCTCAATCAAATATATTTGGGCAGTGGAGCTTATGGTGTTGCTGCTGCAAGTTTAGAATATTTTGACAAGTCAATTAAAGAACTTAATTATGCAGAAGCTGCATTGTTAGCAGCTTTACCAAAAGCTCCTAGCAGATATAATCCTTATAACAATATTGATTTAGCAAAGTTTAGAAGAGATTTGGTACTGAAAAATTTAAATCAAAATGGATTTTTAAATCTTGAAAAATATAATGAATACAAAAATCAAAATATTAAACTAAAAAAAAAGAAAAAAATTTATTTAGAGGATGCACAGTATTATATCGAAGACGTTAGAAAAAATATAATAGATAAACTAACCTACGAAAAAGTTTATAAACAAGGTTATAATATAAATACACCAATCAATTTAAATCTACAAAAAATTGCTACTGAGTCTTTAAGAAATGGTTTAATCGCTTATGATCGAAGAAAAGGCTGGCGTGGACCAATAGCAAATATAAAATATGGTGATAATTGGCATAAAAATATAGATAAAAAATATAAATTAGAAAATTCTATCAATTGGGAAATAGCAATCGTTAAAGAAATAGATCAATTTCAAACCAAAATTGAAACTGTAGATAAACTAAGTGGTCTAATAAAATACAATGAAATCTCATGGACTAAAAAAGAGTTTGAAGATTTGTTAAAAGTTGGTGATTTAATATATGTTAAGAAAGTAAAAGATAACTTTTATAGTCTTAAACAACTTCCGAAAATTAATGGTGGCATTGTTGTAATGGACCCTTACACTGGACGGGTTTTAGCCTTAAGTGGAGGATTTAGTTTTAAATCAAGTGAATTCAATAGGGCTACGCAAGCACTAAGGCAACCTGGTTCAGCATTTAAACCATTCGTGTATGCTTTGGCACTAGAAAATAAATACACTCCATCATCTTTAGTACTTGATGCACCTTTAGTCTTAGACCAAGGGGTTGATTTAAAAAAATGGAAGCCAGAAAATTATGGTAAAAAGTTTTATGGACCCTCTACACTAAGAGTTGGACTTGAAAAATCAAGAAACTTAATGACCGTAAGAATTGCTCAAAATTTGGGCGTGGATAAAGTAGCAAGATTTTCTAAACGATTGAAAATATATGATAACCCCGAAGAATTACTTTCAATTTCTTTAGGATCAGCTGAAACAACTCTTTTAAATTTAACTTCAGCTTACTCATCATTTGTAAACGGTGGAAAATTAATTAGTCCTATTATAATAGACAGAATTCAAGACAGTGAAGGAAATACGATAATTAACAATGAAAATAGAAAGTGCATGAATTGTGATAAGATTTCATACACTGGAAAGGATTATCCTCAAATAGAGGATAATTATGAGCAAGTAATGTCTGAGCAAACAGCATATCAAGTAACAACGATTTTGGAGGGAGTCATAAAAAGAGGAACTGGTAAAAAATTAAGAGATTTACAATTAAACTTGGCAGGAAAAACTGGAACCACAAATGAAAATACGGATGCATGGTTTATTGGTTTTACATCAAATTTAGTAATTGGAGTTTATGTTGGAATGGATAATCCTAAACCTTTAGGTAAGTTTGAAACTGGATCAAAAGCTGCATTACCCATTTTTCGAGAATTCATTGAAAAGTCAATTAAAAAATCTGATGCAAGGCCGTTTAAGGTCCCTGAAAAAATGACACTTATGGTTATTGATCCATTAACTGGAGAAAAAGCTAAATTCAATTCAAAAAATACAATTATTGAAGCTTACAAAAGTAAAAATGTTTTAAACGGAAAAGTATTGTATTCTGATAATGATAGAATCGATATAAATAATATATTAAAGTTTTATTAATGGACGATAAATATTTAGATCTTAAAAAAGAAATTGAAAAAATTAACCAACGAGTTAAGGAGTATCTTTGAAAAAAATAAGATTTACTCAAAACTAGATGATCTAGATAAAAAAATGCTTGATGCCAATTTTTGGCAAAATAAGGCAGACTCTCAAAAAACAATTAAAGAAAAAAAACTTTTTGAGGATTTAATTAATTCATATAAAGACTCAACTAATCAACTTAAGGATTCACACGACCTTTATTCTTTAGCCACTGACGAGAATAATCTTAATGTGAAAAAAGAAGTTATGGAGAGCATTAAAGAATTAAGATCAAAAGTTAAGAAAAATGAAATAAAATGTTTTTTATCAAATGAGGCTGACTCATTTGATTGTTATGTAGAAATTCATGCTGGCGCTGGTGGTACAGAAAGTCAAGATTGGGCTAATATGTTAAGAAGAATGTATATGAAATGGTCGGATGATAAGAATTATAAATGTAATTTAATAAGTGAGCATAAAGGTGAGGAGGCAGGAATAAAATCTTCCACAATAAAAATTGAGGGGGATTATGTGTTTGGATGGCTTAAAAAAGAGTCCGGAATTCACCGTCTTGTGAGAATATCTCCTTTTGATTCTGGAGCAAGAAGACATACTAGCTTTGCTAGTATTTGGGTTTATCCTGTTGTCGATGAAAATTTGAATATTGAAATATTAGAGAAAGATTTGAGAATTGATACTTATCGCTCAAGTGGCGCTGGTGGACAACATGTTAATACTACTGACAGTGCCGTAAGAATAACTCATATCCCATCAAAAATAGTCGTGCAATGTCAAAACGAAAGGTCTCAACATAAAAATAAAGAAACCTGTATGAATATGCTTAGAGCAAGACTTTATGACTTTGAAATGAAAAAAAAAGATGAAGCAAATCAAAATAATGAGGCTTCTAAATCTGATATAGGGTGGGGACATCAAATTAGATCATATGTGCTTCAACCTTATAGATTAGTTAAAGACAATAGAACAAACTTCGAAAGTACAAGTCCAGATAAAGTTTTAGATGGTGATATTGACGCTTTTTTAGAAAAATCTTTGTATCAAATTAAATGAAAAAAATAATTTTTAGATTTTTAATATTCACGTTATTAATAATATTTGGTTTTATTACTTACTTAAGTACCATTGGTATTAAAACAGATGCTTTTAACAGCCAAATATCTAAAGAAGTTAAAAAAATTGATAATCAATTAGAGTTAGATTTAGATAAAATAAGCATCATTTTAGATCCTTTTAAATTTAAATTAGTGTTAAAAACTGTTGGAGCAAATTTAAAGAATAGGAATAAATTAATTAAATTAGAGAGTATCAGTTCTAATATTGACGTTAAAACATTCATAAATAAAAAATTTTCGCTATCGGAATTAGATATAACTACTAGGACAATCGAAATTAAAAATTTAATTTCATTTATAAGATCCATAAAGGATAACCCTCAAATATACATATTAGAAAAGTTCGTGAAAAAAGGATATTTGATAGCAGACATAAATCTTAAATTTGATCAAAAGGGTGATATTAAAGATGATTTTGTTATAAAAGGATTTATAAAAGATAGTGTAGTTAAACCTTTTAAAAAAATAAATTTATCGAAAATAAATTTTAATTTTAATCTTCAAAATAATAAATTTGAATTTAAAGATATAAATTTATCTTATGATAATAATGATTTGACGTTTCCAGAATTAAATATCAAAAAACAAAAAAATAAATTTTTAGTTTCAGGCAAAAATAACAGTAAAAATTTAGTTTTAAATGATAAAAAGATTAATGAATTATTAAATATAGATTTTTCTAATCTAAAGATTATATTGGCTGAGTTCGATTTAGAAAATACTTTTTCATTTAAAATAAACAATAAATACAAGATAGATAATTTAAAGATTAATTCTTTAATTAATTTAAAAAATTCTAAAGTTAAAAGTCCAAAAAATTTGAAAAATTTTTTTCCAGAATTAAATGAGATAATTGACTTATCAGATCACCAAATACAAATTGAATATAAAAAAGATCTCCTAAGTATTATTGGTAATGGGAATATTCTTATCCAAAAAGAAAAAGATAATATTAATTATAATTTTTCTAAATTCAAAAAAAACTTAAAATTTAATACTTCATTAGAAATTAAGAAAAACCCATTTCATCTGAATTTTTTGAATTATAAAAAAAATCAAGATGATAAATTAAAAATAATTATTCTTGGAATAAAAAATCTTTTATCAGATGAGATTAATTTTAAGAATATCTCAATAAAAGAAAAAAATAATAAATTTGAAATTCAAAACTTAACATTATCTAAGAAATATGAAATTAAATCTTTTAGCAATGTAGATTTAAGTTATTTTGATAATGACTTATTAAAAAATGTTTTATCAATCAAAAAAAGAGATAAAGATTATTTATTAAAATCTAGCAGTTTTAATGCCACTAAAATTATAGATGATTTGTTGAAAGATGATAAAAATCCAGAGAGCAATAAAATTTTTTCTGAAAATTTTAAACTAAATATAAAAATAGAAGAAGCATTTCTTGATAAAGATCATCTAATAGAGAATTTAAGTGGATATTTAACATTTAATAATAATGAAGTCATAGATGCTAATTTAGCTGGAGATTTTTCCGATAATCAGAGAATTAATTTAACTATTAGATCTACTTTAAATGAGAAAATTACTACTCTTTATTCTGATATAGCTAAGCCTTTTGTTAATAGATACAAATTTATAAAAGGTTTTGAGGAAGGTAATTTAGATTTTTATTCTATCAAACAAAACAATGTTTCTAATTCAAAATTAATAATAGACAATTTTAAAGTACAAGAAGTACCAGCTTTAGCAAAATTATTAACATTAGCATCTCTTCAGGGTATCGCTGACTTATTAACTGGCGAGGGAATAAGATTTACAGATTTTGAAATGAAATTTTCCAACAAGAATGATCTTATGAGAATTGAGGAGTTATATGCCATCGGTCCCGCCATTTCATTATTGATGGAAGGATATGTTGAAAGCGATGATTTGGTCAGTCTTAAAGGAACTTTGGTTCCAGCAACAACAATTAATAGAACTTTATCCTCAATTCCTCTTATTGGAGATATTTTAGTAGGAAAAAAAGTTGGAGAGGGTGTTTTTGGTGTGAGTTTTAGGATAAAAGGTCCCCCAAATAAATTAAAAACAACTGTAAACCCTGTGAAAACTCTTACACCAAGATTCATCACAAGAACTCTTGAAAAAATAAAAAAAAATTAGTTTATTTCAACTTTGATATGTCTTTTCTTACCCAAGGAGAGTTTAATTGTATTATCTTCAAATAATTTTTCATTTATTATTAGTTTCTCATCATTGATAATTTGATTATTAATTCTAACACCACTACCTTTAATCAATCTTCTTATCTCACTTTTAGATTTTTCTAACTTGGAAAGAATTATTAAATCAACAATACTTAAATTGTCATTCAATTGTTCTTTTTTAATTGAAACAGAAGGTAATGCAGAACCCATTGAATTTTCCGAAAAAGTTTTTTTTGCAGTTTCTTCACTTTTTTTTGCCTCTTGTTCACCATGAAGCATAGAAGTGGTTTGATTTGCTAAAACAATTTTTTGTTCATTGATATTTTTTTCTTCAATTTTTTCTATTTCATCAATACTTAAATCTGTGAAAAATTTCATGAATTTCGATACATCTCTATCATCTATATTTCTCCAAAATTGCCAATAATCGTATGGTGAGAAAAATTTTTCATCTAACCATATTGCTCCATTTTCAGTTTTTCCCATTTTAGCACCTGTCGCTAACGTGATTAAAGGAGTAGTTAAACCATATGTTTGTTGATTAGAATGTCTTTTAATTAAATCTACACCATTCACGATATTACCCCATTGGTCAGATCCACCGATTTGCAATGCACAATTTTCTTTTTTATTAAGTTCTAAAAAATCGTAAGCTTGTAAAATCATATAATTAAATTCCATGTAACTTAGAGATTGTTCTCTATCCAACCTTGTTTTTACACTTTCAAATGTTAACATTTTATTTATTGTGAAATGTTTTCCAATATCTCTCAAAAAAGAGATATAATTTAAACCTTTGAGCCACTCATAATTATTAACAAATATTGGTTTTACATTTTTATCACTTGTATCTAAAAATTTTTTTAAAATTCTTTCAATATTTTTAGAATTTTTTTCAATTTCATCTTCACTTAAAATTTTTCGTGTTTTATCTTTACCAGATGGGTCTCCAATTCTTGTGGTTCCTCCGCCTAACAATACAATTGGTTGGTGTCCATGTTTTTGGAGCATTCGTAAACACATAATTTGTAGAAGACTTCCAACATGTAAACTTTCAGCTGTACAATCAAAACCAATGTAGGCTTTAATCTTTTTTTTATCTAATAAAGAAGATAACTCATTCTCATCAGTACATTGATAAAAGTAACCTCTGTCTTTAAATTCTTTTAAAAATTTATTCATAAGCGTATAATTCTACAATATACAAATTTTGTTAAAAAAAAATAATAATGAAAAAAAAGATATTCACCTCAATAGGTTTGATGAG
>LULK01000083.1_pt1 | contig 47531 bp, 43 predicted proteins | sample 728181 | NCBI WGS metagenome assembly LULK01 (sample SAMN03860291, study PRJNA289734) | marine metagenome | biome: seawater column; feature: ocean; material: water; isolation source: Red Sea water column Station 169 - depth 10m | place: Saudi Arabia: Red Sea | collected 2011-10-15 | depth 10 m | reverse complement strand
GATCTACAACATGAAAGAAAATGATTTCTCTATTAAAAAAGGACCAATTTTCGCAAATTTTGTTCTTGCAGATGAAATAAACAGAGCTCCTGCAAAAGTTCAATCAGCTTTGCTAGAATCGATGCAAGAAAAGCAGGTGACAATTGGAGATAACACATTTAAATTGCAATTACCTTTTCTTGTAATGGCCACACAAAACCCTATTGAGCAGGAGGGAACCTACCCATTACCAGAAGCTCAAATGGATAGATTTATGTTAAAATGTGTGATTACTTATCCTGAATTTGATGACGAGCAACAAATCATCAGATCAAATATTAATGAATCATTTGGAAAAGTTAAGCCAGTTGTTTCAATCAAAGAAATTATAAAAGCGCAAGAATCTGTAAAAGATGTATATATGGATGAAAAGATTGAGAAATATATTTTAAAATTGATTTTTGCTACGAGGTTCCCTGAAAAAAATAATTTGTCTGAACTTAAACCATTAATTGGATTTGGATCTTCACCAAGGGGAAGTATTAATCTAGCATTAGCAGCGAAATGTAATGCTTTTATACAAAGAAGGGGATACGTAATTCCTGAAGATATTAGGGCAGTAATTCACGATGTTTTAAGACATAGAATAGGTTTAACATATGAAGCAGAAGCAGAAAATGTTACATCTGTAGATGTAATAACTAAAATTGTTAATGCAGTAGAAGTACCATAAATAAGAAAGTTTGTGGAAGCAAAAGATCTTTTAAAGAAAGTTAGAAAAGTTGAAATAAAGACTAAGAGACTTTCAAATAATTTATTTGGAGGTGAGTATCAAAGTGCTTTTAAAGGAAGAGGTATGACTTTTAGTGAGGTCAGAGGTTATGAATTTGGTGATGACGTAAGGTCAATAGATTGGAATGTAACAGCAAGGTATAACCAACCTTTTGTTAAGGTTTTTGAGGAGGAAAGAGAACTAACCTTAATGTTGATTGTTGATATAAGTGGATCAAAATCGTTTGGAACAGATTCTCAAATAAAGAAAGATATCGTTACTGAGATTTCAGCAACTCTTGCATTTTCAGCAATTCAAAATAATGATAAAGTAGGATTAATTTTGTTTTCGGATGAGGTAGAATTATTTATACCTCCAAGCAAAGGAAAAACACATATTTTAAGAATAATAAGAGAATTAATTGAGTTTAAGCCAAAAAGCTCCAAAACAGATATTTCCGTCGCTTTAAAGTTTTTCTCAAACATTGTAACAAAAAAATCAATCGCATTTATCATATCTGATTTTAATTCAAATGATTACTCGAAATCATTATCAGTATCAAGTAAAAAACATGATATAACAGGAATTAGGATATATGATCGTTTTGAAGAAGAGGTTCCAAATATTGGTTTTGTTCCAATGATAGATCAAGAGACTTTAGAATTGAAATATATCGATACTAGCTCTAGAAAAATTAGGACAGAGTACAAAGCAAAATCTATTAAAAGAAAAACAGATTTTGAAAATTTATTTAAGAGAAACGGATCAGGCACTATAAGTTGTAGGACAGATCAAAGCTATGTAAAACTTTTATTAGGGTATTTTAAAAATCGTGGCTAGATTAATTCAAATATTTATTTTATTATTTTTTTTCCAGAATAGTTTCTCTCAGGATGAATTAAGTATTTTTTCTGATGTTGATTCTACATCCATCAAGGTTGGGCAGCAATTTACCTTTTCTATTAAGGTTGAGTCTGAAAATATTGAAGGTATAATGTTTCCTGAAAAATATAATTTTAGCCCTTTTGAAATTGCAGAGGAATTTAAACTTGATACTACTTTTTTTAAAGGAAAAAAGTCTCTGATTAAAAAGTTTAAATTAACAAATTTTGAGGAGGGAGAATTTACAATACCAAAGCAAACGATTTTATTCAATGAAAAAGATTACCTGACTGATTTGATTCCCATTGATGTAAGGACTATCAAAGTAGATACTGTCTCAAAAAAGTTTTTTGATATAAAAGAAATTATTCTAAACAAAGAACAACGAATTCCATTTATTAAATATTTAACGTCAATTCTTATTTTAATTCTTGGCGGACTTGTAGTTTTTTTACTTTATAAAAAATTTATTAATTACGAATTTGATAAAAGCATTTTTAAAACTCCATTTGAGAATGCAATTGATAATCTTGTCAGTTTAGAAAAACAAATTTTATCATCACAAGATGATTACAAATTATTTTATTCAAAACTCACTGGAATTGCAAAAGACTACCTAGAAAAGGATATAGAAATTTCTGCAGCAGAAAGTACAACTACTCAGTTAATTGACAAAATTAATCTTTTAAAAAAGAACAATAAAATAAATATTTCAGATGAAACTATTGCTAGTTTTAAAGATGTATTAAGTAATGCTGATTTGGTAAAGTTTGCTAAATATTCGCCAAAAAATGAAACTGCATTAGATGATAATAAAATTCTAAAATCATTTATTGTCAACACAAAAAAATCTATTCCCAATAATATTGAAAAAGAAAATGAGCAAAGAAAAATAATTGAAAAAAAAATAAATGAAATGCAAAAAAGAAGAAAGACTAAATATCTAATTTTTTCTATTTCATCAATATTTATATCGTTAGTTTCATCAGTCTTTATTTTATTTGGTCCACCTAATTTATCCTCAATTCTTGTATTTAATGAGGATAAAAAAATGCTTAAACAAAACTGGATTAGCAGCACATATACAGATTTAAATTTGTCTATAGATTCACCTGATGCATTATACAGATCTCCTGACTCAACAATCAATAAACTTACATTTATATCGTCAAATAAAAATTTAGAAATTAATTTAATTACTAAACCAATTGATGAAAATTCAGACTTATCAAATGAATTAATTAATGATTTTAAAGAAAGAAATTTTATTAATGTTATAACTAAAAATGAAGATTTTCAAACATTGGATGGAGACAAGGGGGTTAAAATATTTGGATCTTTTGATGATCAAAATCTTAATAGAAAAAAGGATTATTCTACAATATTATTTGTAGTAAATAAGTTATCAATCAAACTTGAAATTATTTTTGAAAGAGGCAATGCAAACCTTCAAAAAATTGTAGACAGAGTTATTAATTCATTAAAATTTAACAAGTAGTGAGTAATATAGAATTTAATAATCCTGAATTTTTATGGCTATTAATCATAGTTCCTTTAATGGCTTATTTTTTTTATAAGTCAAGGCATTTTAGAGTTAATACTTTCAAAATGTCATCAACATCAGATTTTGGTTCTGGAATTAAGGCAACTATTTATCCACTGTTTGATATACTTAAATTAATTACAATAGCTTTGATCATAGTAGGATTAGCTCGGCCACAGGAAATAAGTAACTCAGTTAGAACAAAAACAAGTAGTGGAATTGATATTGTTATTGCAGTTGATATATCATCTAGCATGTTAGCTCAAGATCTAAAACCAAATAGATTAGAGGCGCTCAAAAGTGTAGCGACTGAATTCATTAATGACAGGCAAAATGATAGAATAGGTTTAGTAATTTATGCCGGTGAGAGTTATACAAAAACTCCAGTCACATCCGATAAGACTATTATTATTAAATCATTAAATGATATTGTATTTGATGGCATAATTCAAGATGGAACAGCAATCGGTATGGGCTTGGCAACCTCAGTCAATAGATTAAAAGAAAGTAAAGCAAAAAGTAAGGTAATTATTTTACTTACAGATGGGGTAAACAATTCTGGTTTTATAGATCCTTCAACTGCAGCTGATCTGGCATCAAATTATGGAATTAAAACATATACTATTGGTTTGGGTTCTAATGGAAATGCTTTAGCACCTATTGCCTTAAATCCTGATGGGTCATTTAGATTTGGAATGACAAAAGTTGAAATTGATGAGCAACTATTGGAAGAGATAGCCTCTAAAACTGGAGGTCTTTATTTTCGAGCTACGAATAATAAAAGTCTACAAGATATTTATGATGAAATCAATAAGTTAGAAAAAACAGAAGTTGAGGAAATTAGATATTCTGATGCAGAGGAGAAATATAGATTTTTCATTTTTATTGCTTTGGGCTTAATATTTGTAGATTTTGTTTTTAAAAAAATAATTTTTAAAAGTATAGTTTAATGTATCAGTTAGAGGAAACAACATACTTATATATATTAATTTTATTGCCGATAATTTTATTAGTATTTCTATATAATAAATATTGGCAGAAAATAACAATTAAAAAATATTTCGATGATGCTACTTTCAATTTTTTAAGCCCTGAACTATCATCAACTAAATCATATATAAAAACATCTTTAACCTTACTGATAATTTCCATTTTGGTATTTGGTTTAGTTAATCCAAAGATTGGGACTGAATTAAAAACAGTAAAAAGAGAGGGTGTAGATATAGTTTTTGCCATAGATGTTTCTAAAAGTATGTTAGCAGAGGATATTGCACCTAATAGAATTTTTAAAGCTAAAAGATTAGTTTCAGAGATTTTCAATAAGCTTGGATCTGATAGAGTTGGTATCATTGCATATGCATCTACTGCAATTCCTGTTTTACCAATAACTAATGATTTTTCATCAGCTAAAATGTTTTTAGAAAGTTTGAATACCGATATGTTATCTTCTCAAGGTACATCAATTGTTGAGGCCATTGAATTATCTAAAGGATATTTTGATGATGAAAATCAAACCAATAGGGTACTATGTATTTTATCTGATGGTGAGGATCACGAGTATGATGAGAATCAGTTTATTTCAACTCTCAGCGATAGTGGAATAATAATATTATCTGTTGGTCTTGGATCAACTAAAGGTGCACCAATTCCAATTAAAGAAAATAATATTGTAAAGTCATATAAAAAAGATGATAAAGGAGAGGTAGTAATTACAAAATTAAATGATGAATTATTAAAAAAAATTGCTACTCAATCTAGTGGAAAATATATAAAGGGTGATAACACCAGTTTAGTAGTTGATGAAATAATAAATGAATTAAAAGAGATGGATAAAAAGGAGTTTGAATCTAAACAATTTGTCTCTTTTAAAGATCAATTTCAATGGTTTTTGGGTGCTGGATTACTATTATTTTTAGTTAACTCAATTATTTTTGATAAAAAAACTAAATGGATCGAAAAATTAAATTTGTTCAATGAAAACAACTAGATTATTCACTGCATTATTCTTTATTTTTGCTATCAGCTTTTCCCAAGATGAAGACAAAAAGAGTTCAAATAATTTTGTTTTTGACGGTAATCTTGAATTTCAAAAGGAGCGTTTTTCTGATGCTGAATATAATTATAGAAAAGCAACTTCCTTTGATTCTTTAAATTATAAGGCACCTTATAATTTAGGTAATTCACTATATAAAAATAATTTATCAAATGAGGCAAGATTCAGTTATAACAAATCAATCAAAAAGTTAAATGATAAGGAAGACCTGCACAAAGCATATCATAATTTAGGTAATACATTTATGAAAGATAAAAACTATCAGGGAGCAGTTGATAGTTTTAAAAAAGCATTATTGAATAATCCTGACGATGAAGAAACAAGATACAATTATGTACTAGCAAAAGAGTTATTAAAAAATCAAAATAATAATAAGGACAATAAAGATAATAAGGACAATAAGGACAATAAGGATAAAGAAAAAAACAAGGATCAAAATAAAGATCAGGAAAAAGATGATGATAAAGACAAGAAGGATGAAAAACAGGATAACAAATCAGAGCCGAAAAAAGAACCTTCAAAACAAGAAATTTCTCCTCAGCAACTAAAAAGTATTTTAGAAGCTATGAGCAAAGAAGAGAAAAAAGTTCAAGAAAAAGTTAATAAGAAAAAGTTTAAAGGCAACCCTAAACCTAATAAGAAAGATTGGTAGAATGAAAAATAATTTTTTGTTAATACTCACATTTTTTTATTGCACGTTAACATGGACACAGGTTAAGTTCGAAGCTGAGGTTAGTAAAAATAAACTTGGTGTAAATGAAAACTTAAGGATAGATTTTAAAATGAATAAGGATGGTGATAATTTTTCTCCTCCAAACTTTGAAGGTTTCAATATTGTCGGAGGTCCAAATCAGTCAGTTAGCAATAGCTGGATAAATGGGACTAGAACATTTTCAAAAACATACTCTTATTTTTTATCACCAATAAAAAGAGGAAGATTTACAATCGGTCAGGCATCAATTGAAATTGAGGGAGATATATATAAAACTTCACCAGTTGATATTCAAGTTGTTGAAGCTGTTGATTCATCTGCTTCTCCAAACAGTACAAGTACGCTAGTTGATGATGATATTCAACTTGTTGCTGAATTATCTAAAAGTAATCCCTATTTGAATGAACCAATTTCCATAGTATATAAATTATTTTTTAGTCCAGAAATTAATGTCAGAAATTTAGGGGAGATTGATTCGCCGGAGTTTAAAAACTTTTGGTCACAAAAAATTGATGTTCCAAGATTAGAGATTAAGCGCTCTTCTTTGAATGGGAAGAGCTATAACTATGTTACCTGGAAAAAAACATTGCTTTATCCACAAAAGGAAGGTAAACTAGAAATTAATCCAATGACTTTAGACGTTTCAATTGATGTTCCTACCAACAGAAGAGATTTTTTTGGAAATATAATTTATACTCAAACATCAAGTAAAGTTTCATCAAATAAAAAGGTAGTTAACGTTAAATCTTTACCTACAGAAAATAAACCAGAAGATTTTTTTGGTGCTGTTGGAGATTTTAATATTTCATTAAATTCTAACAAGAATGAGTTAAAAGCTACAGAATCTTTTCAGGTTGAACTTAAAATTTCTGGTTCTGGAAATTTAAAATTATTTTCAATCCCTGATCTAATTGTTCCATCATCTTTGGAAAAGTATGATCCAGAATATTCAGAAAGTGTAAAAATAGGCTTAGCAGGCATGAATGGAAATATTTCAAATACATATACTATTGTTCCACAATTTCAAGGTAAGTATCCTATTCCAAGAGTAAAGTTCTCATTTTTTAATCCTAGATTAAATAAGTATTCTACAATATTTAGTGATGAAGAAATTGTTGACGTTTATGATGGTCCAATTGTTTCAAATGATAATGGTAATGTTGCAGTTGAGGATAATAAAATTGCTTCAAATTCACTGCAATTTAATTTTATTGAACTTAACTCTGAATTTGATAACATAAGTAAAAGCGATCGCATTTTAGATAAGTATATTAACTATATTATTATTTTGCCTATAGTATTAATTATGTGTGTTTTTATTTATTTGAAAACCAAAAAGAAGTCTATTTCGCAAAGTATGATATAATGAATACAGATCTTTTTTATATTTCTTTGGAGAAAGCTTTATTCAACTTCTTAAAATCTAGATTTGATTTTCAGACAACAGAGTTTTCAAAAGAAAAAATTAAATTAAAACTTTTGAAAAAGAACATTCCCGATAGTGTAATAGATTCACTTATTGGAATTTTGAATAGTTGTGAGTATGCTAGATATACACCCTCCTCATCTAAAGAAATGAAAGTTGATTATGATAAAGCTGTTGATGTAATATCTAATATTGAAAAGTCATGAAATTAAACATTATAACCTTGTTGTTTTTCTCATTTTGTATCGGTCAAAACACCGAGTTATTTGATAGGGGAAATGATTTGTACAATCAGGGAAGATATCTAGAAGCAATTGAAAGTTATAGTGATATAATAAAAGATGGTAAGCATTCATCAGAGCTGTATTACAATATGGGAAATTCCTACTATAAGTTGAACGATATTGCAAACTCAATATTTTATTATGAAAAAGCTTTACTACTAAATCCAAAGAGTGAGAAAATAACCAATAATTTATCTTTTGCACAAAACATGTTAATTGATAAAATTGAGCCACTACCTCAGAATCAAATCAATTCTTTTTTTAGTAGTATTATAAATTTATTTGATTATTCTATTTGGCAGTATATTTTTCTGTTTTTTGAATTCACTGCTGTAATATTTTTAATTTTGTACTTAATTAGTAAAACACCTTTAAACAAAAAAAGATATTTTATTTCTGCATTAACATTATCATTATTTTTTGTTTTAAGCTTAATAGCAGCAAATATTTCAAAAAATAATTATGTGAATGACAATCCAGCAATCATATTTGATAAACAGGTTAACTTAAGGACAGAACCAAATTTAAGATCAGAGGAAATAAATACTTTACATGAGGGAACAAAATTGAATATTATTGAAAAGATTGATGATTGGAGTTATATTGAGCTTAAAAACGGAAATAAAGGATGGCTTACTTCATCATCCTACAGGCTAATTAGATAGTCAAAGAGTTATTGTCCAACAACTCTAATAATAAATCACCAATCTTTAAAAGCACAGGATAAATTTTTGAATTATTTACTTCATCACCGGGTATAATTTCAATCAAAAAAAGATCAGATAAATAATTTATTACCATAGAAATTGAAACAATTATAATAATAAATTTCAGAGAACTAAAGACACCTCCTAATATTCTATTTATAGTTCCTAGGGAAATAAACTTAATCAGTTTTGTGAGGGATTTACCTGCAATTGTAAAGCAAAGTGATGTGACAATGAATAATAAAACAAAACTGATAATATTTAAAAATTTAATATCAATTTCAATATAATTTTCAATTATTTTGGACAAATCATCCGAAAATGTATATGAAATAATAGCTCCGATAAATAAGCCTAGGAAGGATGCTATCTCATTTATAAATCCATTTGAAACTCCCTTTATAAATGCATAAAGAATTATTACAATAATTATTAAATCTATATAAATCAAAATTTAAAGTATAATTTTAATATAGCATAAATTTAAAATTAAAATGGAATACTTTACAGATTTAGGATATTTAGGTTTATTCATATCTTGTTTTTTAGCTGCCACATTTATTATTCCATTTAGTCCTGAAGTTATTTTAGGAATATTAATTGTAAAAGGTTTTAGCCTTCCAGTTACAATTTTTGTTGCAACAATTGGTAATTGGCTTGGTGGAATGACATCATATTTTGTCGGAAGAATAGGTGATTGGAAAAAAATAGAAAAATATTTCAAGATTAAAAAAGAAAAGGTTTTAGCATTTAAAATTAAAATTGATAAATGGGGAAGTATACTGGCATTTTTTACATGGTTCCCATTGGGTGGAGATATTTTAGCTCTGAGCCTAGGATTTTTTAAGGTAGATTCTTACAGGGTTGCTTTGTGGATGCTAATAGGTAAGTTTTTTAGATTTGTAGTATCCGCATTAATAATTTACTATGGATTTGATTTAATTAAATTCTGGTGAAGTTTTAAAATTTAATTTTATTAAGATATTTTAGCAATATTAATGATTGAAGAAATAAATAAACATATAGCTGATTTAGAAAAAATTAAACTAAAGAATAGTGATGAGCTTGAGAAATTTAGAATAAAATATATTTCTAAAAAAGGAATTGTACCCTTTTTATTTTCAAAATTAAAGGAAATACCAGATGCTCAAAAAAGGGAAGTTGGTTTAAAAATTAACTCCATTAAAGAGAAGGTTAATGAAATTTTATCCAAACAAAAGAAAAAGTTTACGAAAACAAGCTCGGATCAAAGTTCTGACGATTTAACTAAACCAGCAAATTTTATAAAGTTAGGGTCTAGACATCCAATATCAATTGTCAAAAATAAAATCATCGATATATTTTTAAAAATAGGATTTGATATTTCAGAAGGTCCTGAAATTGAAGATGATTGGCATAATTTCACTGCTCTTAATTTACCAGAGCATCATCCTGCTAGGGATATGCAGGATACCTTTTATATTAATAAAAATCCTGATTGGCTCCTAAGAACTCATACCTCATCAGTTCAAATAAGACATATGGAAAACAATGATCCGCCAATAAGAACCATATCACCAGGAAGGGTTTACAGAAATGAAGATATTTCTGCTAGGTCACATTGTTTTTTTCATCAGGTTGAAGGTCTATACATTGACAAGGGTGTTTCATTTGTTGATTTAAAACAAACGCTTTTGCATTTTACAAAAGAATTGTTTGGAAAAAGTAAAATTAGATTAAGACCTTCATATTTTCCATTTACTGAGCCTAGTGCAGAACTTGATATATATTGGGGTCTTGAATCAGAGGCTGATTACAGGATAACTAAAGGAACTGGATGGTTAGAGATATTGGGATGTGGTATGGTTGATCCGAATGTTTTACAAAACTGTAAAATTGATACTGAAAAATTTTCTGGATTTGCATTTGGACTTGGTATTGAAAGAATAGCTATGCTTCTTTATCAAATTGAAGATATTAGAACTTTGTATGAAAATGATTTGAGATTTTTAAATCAGTTCAGATCATCAATTTAGTTTTTCAGCTAAAAGCTTTAATTCTAATTCTGCATTTTTATTATTATACAATATTTCATGTACAACTTTTATAATTTCAAAATTCATATTTTTTGATTTTGAAATCTCATATGCATTTTTTGTAGCATAATAACCCTCAACAATCATTGACATTTTTGAGATAGCTTTTTTTACAGGCATCCCTTTTCCTATCATTTCACCAAAAGTCCTATTTCTACTATGTTTAGAGTATGTAGTTACCAATAGGTCGCCAATGTATGCTGAATGGCTAAATTCACGCTTTACGTTATCTATTGATTTAATAAAATTTATCATTTCTTTAGTGCAATGACTAATTAGTACACTTATAAAATTATCTCCATAGCCTAAACCAAAAGAAATTCCAACCAAAATTGAATATATATTTTTTAATGTTGCTGCATATTCAATTCCGATTACATCATTAGATATTGACGTATGAACGTATGGAGAAAATAATTTTTTTGATAAATATTTTGAAATTTCATCATTTGATGAACCAACGGTTAAGTAGGATAGTTTTCCTTTGGCAATTTCCTCCGCATGAGTTGGACCACTTAAAATACCTAAATTTTTAAATGGTATATTGTATTCCTTATGGAGATGCTCAGTAATTACCAAATGGGATTCTGGAATCACGCCTTTTGATCCAGAAAAAATAATTTTATTAGCTAAGGCAGTTTTATGTTCATTTAAACTTTTTTCAATATAAGGTGAAGGAATAGCAATAATTAGAATATCTGAGTTATCAATAATGAAATTTAAATCTGAACTAATACTCATTTTATCAGTATCAATTTCTAAATCTTTTAAATATTTTGGATTTTTTTTTGTTTTAATTATTTCTTTGATTTGAATATCGTTTCTACTGTACCAAAAAATTTTATCGCAATTCTCTGAAAGCATCTTAACTAAAGCAGTTCCCCAACTTCCAGCTCCCAATACACCAATATTTTTATTAAAACTCATTTTAACAATTCTTTAATAAAATTCGAAACAAATTTAAACTAATTTTAATTTGTTAGTTTTTCATAGTTTGTTTAGCCTAAGACACTCTACCAAGAGTGTTTTTTGCTTTTAAGTCATCATCAGAAAATAAATTGATATAGAATAGAAAACAAACAACCTAAAAAATTTTTTTCTTGACTCAACTACCTTGTTATGTAAATAAAATCCCAATAAAACAATAATAAAAGTTACTAAGTTTTTTTCTTCAAAAATTAGATCAGAAAATATCCACAAAAGAGAGGCTGAAAATTTAAAAAAAACAAAAATTAAAGTAATTAGGGATATCCTAAAATCATTAATTGAATATTGTTTTTTTAAAATTAATTTATAACAAAAGTTTATAGAGCAATAAATTAGAAATATGAGTGATATATATTTTAGAAGCGAATCAATAATTAATAAAGTGTCGGTCATTTTATATTATTGCATCAATGAGCTTTTTGGTATACTTTTTTGGATTTTTAAATAGATTACTAGTGGGATTTTCGTCAACTATTTGACCGTCATTTAAAACAATAATTCTATCAGACATAATTTTAACAAGTGCAAGATCGTGAGAAATAAAAATATAAGTTAGTTTCATTTCCTTCTTTAAATTATCCAATAATTTAAGTATTGAAAATTGAATTGATTTATCTAAGGCAGAAACACATTCATCGCATATTATAAGCTTTGGCTTTAAGCACAAAGCTCTTGCTATTACCACCCTTTGTCTCTCGCCTCCAGATAATTCTGAAGGGTATTTGTGATATAAATCTTCTTTTAATTTTACTTTGTTTAAATAATCATATGCCTTATTGTTTAATTCATCTTTATTTAATTTAAAATGAACTTTCATTGGTTCCTTTATTTGATCTATGATTTTGATATTTGGATTTAATGCTGAATATGGGTCTTGAAAAATTAGTTGAATTTCTTTACTCAAATTATACCTACTGATTGATTTAATCTCTTTCCCTTTGTAATGTATTTTACCATCATAGTTTTTATAAAAACCAATGATACATCTTGATATTGTTGTTTTGCCTGAACCTGACTGTCCAATTATACCAATAGTTTCTCCCTCAATAATTTTAAAACTTATATTTTGCAATATATGTTTTCCTTTAATTGATAATTCTAAATTTTCTATGTTCAGAATTTTATTTGCCTTAACGATTTTCTTTCTTTTACTTTTTTTTAATTTATTATTTTGATCAATGAGTTTTTTCGTGTAATTCTCTTTCGGATTTTTAAAAACTTTATTGGTTGATCCTTCTTCAACAATTAACCCATCATTCATTACCAAAACGTAATTAGAAATTTTGGATACTAAATTTAGGTTGTGGCTTACAATAATAAGACTAAGTTTATATTCATTCTTCAATTCCATCAAAAGATTAATAATATCTTTTTTTATCAGACTATCCAAAGATGAAGTAGCTTCATCAGCAATTATTAAGTTCGGCTCTTTGGCAATTGCAATAGCTATCATTATTCTTTGTTGTTGACCTCCACTTAATTGGTGAGGATACTTATTATATGTCAGTTCAGGTTCATTAATTTTAACCTTATTAATTAAACTTAAAACTTGATTTTTATCTTTAATTTTTAAGGCCTCTAAAATCTGTTCGCCGCATTTCATGCTTGGGTTTAAATAACTCATCGGATCTTGAAAAATTATAGAAATCTCATTCCTAATAATATTATCCTGATTGTTTTTGTCAATTAATTCATCAGCATAAAAAATTTCACCACTCTGATAAAGCCCTTTGAATTTTATAAGTGATAAAATGCTAAGAGCAGTTAATGATTTTCCACTGCCTGATTCACCAATAATTCCAAGAATTTCATTTCTATTAAGGTCAAATGAAATTCCTTTAACTAATTTTTTATTTTCTGATGATACTTTTAAGTTATTAACTGAGATTAATTTAGACTTCATCAAAATATATTTTTAACATATTAAATGCTTCCTCAAGATAAACTTGTTGATCTCTAGGATATATCTCTCTTTCAGTTTTTTTATCTTGACGTTTTCCTAATCTAACAATCATTATATTTTGGTCTGGAAAAACAAATACATGCTGACCTAGATGACCTCTCATTGCAAAAAAATCCATACTGTTGTATTTACCTATCCAAAAACCATATCCGTAGTGGGGACTCTCCTTAAATCTTGGAGACGTAACTTTTCGTGTAAATGATGAATCCAAAAGAGTTTCTCCATCCCAATATCCATTATCTTTAAAAAGTTTTCCAAATCTTGCAAAATCTCTAGCATTGGAATTAAAGCAACAATAGGCTTTTTCCATGTTAGTTTTTGCATTATCAACTTGCCAAAGAGCATCATTCTCTGCACCCATTGGGTCCCAAAACCATTCATAAACAAGATCGGATATTTTTCTACCGGTTGCCTTTTCTATCGTCATTGCTAATAATTGAGTATCACCACTCAAATACTTAAATGATTTTCCTGGTTCTGAAATAATAGGCCTAGATTTTATAAGTTCCTCCAATCCAGTTCCAACATATGCTCTTGCAGTTACTCCAAAAATATTTTTATAATCTTCTGTCCATTTCATACCTGAGGACATGCTTGACAAATCTCCAACGGTTAAGTTACTGGCTAAGCCAGAGCTAAACTCTGGAATAAAATCTCCAACTTTTTGATCTAATCCAGAAAGATATCCTTCCATTATAGCTCTACCCATAATTGCGGCAACAATACTTTTTGAAATTGAAAAAGAATTACTAAGTGAATTTTCATTGTAGCCCTCATAATATTTTTCATGCCATATAGAATCATTTTTAATTATTAAAAAAGCTACAGTTCCTAATTCAGTATGAATACTGTCTAACTTTTCTGTGGGGTTTACATTATTATAGCTATCATGAATGGGCCATGATTTTGGATTCTTACTTTTTGGAATAGTAATGTTATCAAAATACTTGTAGTCCGTAATATCTGCAGTAGTTCTTTTGATTTTTACAATTATTTTAACCAAGTCATATAGGTAAACAGTTTCTGATTTGAAAATAATTCCAAGACATATAAATATTGAACATATAAAAAGTATAATTGTTCTTTTCTTCATCTGCTCTAATGTATTAAAATAAAAAATATTAAGTGGAATAATTTTTGATTTTGACTATTTTAGATATAGTCATTTATGAAGGAGCCATATTTATTATTGAGAACTAGAATCTTCTTTGCTATGATTCTACTAGTTTTTGTATCCTTTTTATTAATTGGGATTACTACTAGTTTTCAAATTCGTGATAACTCATTATATTATCATGAGCTAAGATTGGATAGAAAAGAAGCGCAGCTTCAAAGAGCTTTTAATATCCTTTTTAATGAAAAATCTCTACAGCCGGACAATCAACTGTCTTATCTATTCAATAGAAGACCTGATGTTGGCATAAATATTAGTACAGTTTTAGATGAAGATTTAAAAGATGAAATCTTCAAGATTTCAGATGTTCAAAATATTAATTTCAGTTTATATGATTTAGATGGAACCTTGATTGGCTCTACAGTTGACGATAATGTTACAACTAAATTAGATGAATTATTGATTAATGATTTGGGATCTTCAACTAGTTCAAAACTTGTGAAAAAAAATGAATCAGAAAATCAATTGATTCGATCATCCTTTTCTTACATATTGGATATTTATGGCAAGCCAATATGGATATTAAATCTTCCATATGTTGATGATGATAAATTAAATGCCTACGAGATTAGGTCCTTTATAATTAATATTGCACAGGTATATATTTTGTTATTTGTTTTAGCAATTATCATATCATATTTTGTCTCACTTTACATTACTAATCCAATTTCAGAATTAGTTAAAAAAATGAGACAAATGAGACTGGATAAATTGAATAAGAAAATTAGAACCAGCGTTTCAAGTAAAGAGATGTTTACACTTGTTAGTTCATATAATAACATGGTTAGTCAAATTGATGAAAATGTTAAAAAATTATCCAAATCTCAAAGAGAGTTAGCTTGGAGAGAAATGGCTAAGCAAGTTGCACATGAAATTAAGAATCCACTCACTCCAATGAAATTAAGTGTTCAAAATTTTAAACTTAAGTTCAATCCAAATGATCCCAAAATCCAAGAAAAAATGGAGGATTTTAGTGATACATTAGTTCAACAAATAGATGTGCTTAGTTCAATTTCAACAGCCTTTTCACATTTTGCTGAAATGCCTGCACAAAAAAATGAGAACATAGATATTGTTTCAACAACAAAATTGGCACTCGAAATTTTTAAAGAAAATAGTATAGGTTTTGAATCTAAAATTGAAAGTCTTAAAGTTAAAATTGACCGTACTAACCTGATTAGAATCATAACTAATTTAGTTAAGAATTCAATTCAAGCAACAGAAAATGTTGAAGATCCAAAAATCACCGTTAGTATTAAAAAAGTCCGAAAAAAGGCAATTATAGAAATCCAGGATAATGGAGTTGGTGTTCCAAAAAATATAAAGGAAAAAATATTTGAACCAAAATTCACTACTAAGTCGAAGGGGATGGGATTAGGGCTTAGTATAATTAAAAATCTTGTAACTAATTACAATGGAAGCATAGATTTTAGTTCAAAAAAGGGGAGTACTATTTTTAAAATTGAATTACCTATATCGGACTAGTTAGCAATACTCGTTGTAAGCTTGTTTTAAGTTTTCGGAAATTAAACTTGCTTCTCTTCCCTCAATATGATGTCTTTCAAGCATGTGAACTAGTTCGCCATTTTTAAATAACGCAATACAAGGTGATGATGGAGGAAAAGGGAACATTAACTCACGAGCTGAATTAGTAGCTTCTCTGTCCACTCCAGCAAAAACTGTGTATAAATTTTTTGGAGTTTTCTCATTATTTAATGACATTATAACTCCTGGTCTAGCATTTGCTGCAGCACAACCACAAACAGAATTTACCATTATCACTGATGTATCATCATCAATTAACTTTTTGATATCATCATCATTTGATAATTCTACAAATCCATTAGATGTTAACTCTAATTTCATTGGTTTTATTACTTCCTCTGGATACATAATTTTATTTTTTCAAATATAATAAAGAACTATTAATTGACATTTGTAAATTTGAACATCTCTGGATACATAATTTTATTTTTTCAAATATAATAAAGAACTATTAATTGACATTTGTAAATTTGAACATCATATCATGTATAAGTGGATTTTAGGAATTATTGGGTTTTATATTTTTAGGTTACCTGGATTTTTTATCGGTTTATTTATTGGACATCAAATAGATAAAAATAGTTTCATAAAAATTAGAAACAATATTAAAAAGGAGTTTGAGTTAAATCTATTGGCTTTAGCATCCATTTTAATTAAATCAGATGGAAATGTTTCCCAAAAGGAACTTCAATATGTTAGAAATTATTTTATATCGATATATGGGCAAGCTAGAGCTGAGGTTTTATTTAAACAGTTCAATAATAATATTGATAAACGAAATATTTCTGCTGAAAAAATATGTAGTTTTTTTTTAAGGAGAACAACTTATGGAACTCGCCTTCAATTGATTCATTTTCTTTTTAATATTGCTAAGGCTGATGGAAATGTTTCAAAAAGTGAAATTGAGAAGCTGCTGGAATTCACTAGATATTTAAATATTTCAAGAATAGATTTTGAAAGTATTAAAGCGATGTTCTTTAAATCTTCAGATTCTGATTATAAAATTTTAGAAATTGATAAAAACTGTACTAATGATGAATTAAAAAAAGCTTACAGAGAATTAGCAAAAAAACATCATCCTGATAAAGTTCAAAATTTGGGTGAAGTTTATGTAAAGGCGGCAAAGGAAAAATTTTCTAAAATTCAAGCTGCATATGAAAACATCAAAAAACAAAGAGGAATATGAATTTAGATCAAATCATTTTTTATTTAGAAATTGGATTCAGTCATATAATGGACATAGGTGCCTATGACCATTTGCTATTTCTTGTTTCAATTTCAGTTGTGTACTCATTTAAAAGTTGGAAAAAATTATTTTGGATTGTCACTTTTTTTACAATTGGCCATTCAATGTCCTTAGTAATTTCATCATACAATATATATAAACCAAACTCTGAGATTATTGAATTTTTAATTCCAGTGACTATAATTATTTCTGCTTTAACAAATCTATTTTTTTTAAAGTCCACTCAAAAAATCAGTTATTTAACAATACTGATTGCTTTATTTTTTGGATTAATTCACGGATTTGGTTTTGCAAACTTTTTTAATCAAATTACATTCAATGATGGTGTCGATCTAGTTGCATTGATTGGTTTTTCATTTGGTGTTGAAACTGCACAAATTTTAATAGCAACTTCAATTTTGATTTTGAACTCAATTTTATTTTTAATCAATTCTGGCTTTAGAAAAAATTACGTTCGATTAATTTCCATTATAGTTTGTTTATTAACTATATTAATATTTATTTAGAAATATGATTGATAAAAAACAATTAAAGTACGATAAGGCTTATTTAAAAATGGCTAGTGAATGGGCTAAGTTATCTTATTGTAAAAGAAGACAAGTAGGAGCTTTAATTGTTAAGGACCGAATGATTATTTCTGACGGATATAATGGAACCCCAACTGGACTGGATAATAATTGTGAAGATGATGAGGGGTATACCAAGTGGTATGTTTTACATGCTGAGGCAAATGCAATTATGAAAGTCGCAGCTTCAACTCAATCCAGTATTGGAGCAACCCTTTATGTTACTTTGTCACCATGTACGGAATGTAGTAAGTTGATTTTTCAATCTGGCATTAAGCGAGTTGTCTACATTAATGAATATAAAGACAGATCTGGTTTAGATTTTTTGATTAATGCTGGGGTTCAAGTTGATCAAATTATTGACCTTTAATTTTTGAATTTATTTTTTCAGAAATAATTAAAATTAAGATTAGTATTATAGCACATAAGCTCCCAAAAATTCCAATTAGCGCAACCTTATTATCGTTTGAAAAAATAGCATCACTGTAATCAAAGTATACTAAATTGATTATTAATATAATGACGGAAATTGCAAGACCTATATATTTTAACATAATATTTTTCGAAAATAAAAATTCAAATTATTAATCGCTTTATTTTTTATTTAAGTTTTTAAAATTGTTAAAAACTAATACAATTTGTGAATAATTAATTCTTTTTTTTTTGATAACAATTTAGAATCTTTGTTAAGCTTTATTGCATGCTACTATATACACCTAGTAAAGCTCTATTGCATTTAATTCATTTTACATTTAGACGTTATGGTTGAACCAATTTTAAAAGAAAATAAAGATAGATTTGTCATCTTCCCAATTAAACATCACGATTTATGGGAGTGGTATAAAAAATGTGAAGCTAGTTTTTGGACTGCTGAAGAAATTGACCTACACCAAGATTTGACAGATTGGAAAACAAAATTAAATGATGATGAAAGATATTTCATCAAACATATTTTAGCATTCTTTGCTGCATCTGACGGAATCGTTAATGAAAATCTTGCCGAGAATTTTGTTAATGAGGTTCAGTATTCTGAAGCCAAGTTTTTCTATGGCTTTCAAATAATGATGGAAAACATTCATTCAGAAACTTATTCATTATTGATAGATACGTATGTTAAAGATGATGCTGAAAAAGACAAACTATTTAATGCAATCGAAACCTTTCCAGCAATTAAAAAGAAAGCAGATTGGGCATTAAAGTGGATTGAGTCTGATTCATTTGCAGAAAGATTAATAGCATTTGCAGGTGTTGAAGGTATCTTTTTTTCAGGTGCATTCTGCTCAATATTCTGGTTAAAGAAAAGAGGATTAATGCCTGGTTTAACTTTTTCAAATGAACTCATTTCAAGAGATGAGGGTGTACACTGTGATTATGCCGTGCATCTGCATAACAATCACCTTGTAAATAAAGTTCCTAAAGAAAGAATCACTGAGATTTTGACTGATGCATTAGAAATAGAAAAAGAGTTTATTACAGAATCACTCCCAGTGAGTCTAATTGGAATGAATGCAAAACTAATGACTCAATATTTGGAATTTGTCACCGATAGACTTTTGGTTGAGCTTAATTGTGATAAAGTTTATAACTCAACAAATCCATTTGAATTCATGGATATGATTTCTTTACAAGGAAAAACAAACTTCTTTGAAAAAAGAGTTTCGGAGTATCAAAAAGCTGGAGTATTAAATAATGATACTAGATCTGAAGAGATCAGTTTTGATGAAGATTTTTAATTAAATTTATAAGAACAACAACTAGTACCAAATGTTTGTAGTAAAAAGAGACGGCCACAAGGAGCCAGTAATGTTTGATAAGATAACGGCAAGAATTAAAAAGCTTTGCTATGGTCTTAACCCACTTGTGGATCCAGTCAGAGTTTCAATGAGAGTTATTGAAGGTCTCTATGATGGTGTAACTACATCAGAGCTTGATAACCTTGCTGCAGAAGTTGCTGCTACAATGACTACAACTCATCCAGACTATGCTAATTTAGCTTCTAGAATTTCTGTTTCAAACCTTCACAAAAACACAAAGAAATCATTCTCACAAACTATGGATGATTTGTATAATTATGTGAATCCAAGGACAAATAAAAAAGCTCCATTATTGTCAGACGAGGTTTATAAAGTAATTAAGAAAAATGCTGAGAAACTTGATTCCACAATTATTTATAACAGAGATTTCAACTATGATTATTTTGGATTCAAAACACTTGAGAGATCATATCTTCTAAAGTTAAATGGAGTTACCGTTGAGAGACCGCAACATATGTTGATGAGGGTTTCTATTGGTATTCATTTGGATGATCTAGACGCTGCAATTGAAACATATACTTTGATGTCAAAAAAGTATTTTACTCATGCAACTCCTACATTATTTAATTCAGGAACACCAAAGCCTCAGCTATCCTCATGTTTTTTATTGACAATGCAGGATGATAGCATAGATGGTATATACAATACATTAAAGCAAACAGCAAAAATTTCTCAATCAGCTGGTGGTATCGGATTATCCATACATAATATTAGAGCAACCGGTTCATACATAGCTGGGACTAATGGTACTTCAAATGGTATAGTTCCTATGTTGAGAGTTTTCAATGATACAGCTAGATACGTTGATCAAGGTGGAGGAAAACGAAAAGGATCATTTGCAATATACATTGAGCCGTGGCATTCAGATATATTTGACTTTTTAGAATTAAAGAAAAATCATGGTAAAGAGGAGATGAGAGCAAGAGACTTGTTTTATGCAATGTGGATTCCAGACTTATTCATGAAAAGAGTTGAAAGTAATGAAGAGTGGACTTTAATGTGTCCAAATGAGTGTCCCGGATTGTATGACACACACAGTGAAGAGTTTGAAAAACTTTATTTAAAGTACGAGAAAGATCAAAAAGGAAGAAAGACAATTAAGGCCAGAGAGCTTTGGGAAAAAATATTAGAAGCTCAAATTGAAACTGGTACTCCGTACATGTTATACAAGGACGCATGTAACAGAAAGTCAAATCAAAAAAACTTAGGTACAATCAGATCTTCAAATCTTTGTACTGAAATATTAGAGTATACTTCTAAAGACGAAATTGCTGTATGCAACCTTGCATCAATTGCTCTTCCAATGTTTGTTAAGAATAATTCTTTTGACCACAAGGAACTATTTAAAGTAACTAAAAGAGTTACTAAGAATTTGAATAAAGTAATTGATAGAAATTATTATCCAGTTAAGGAAGCTGAGAATTCAAATTTCAGACATAGACCAATTGGATTAGGAGTACAAGGTCTTGCTGACACATTCATAAAATTAAGAATGCCTTTTACATGTGATGATGCAAAAACCCTAAACCAAGAAATTTTTGAAACAATTTATTTTGCTGCTTTGACCGCATCAATGGAAGAAGCAATTAAAGAGGGGGCATATAAATCTTATAAAGGGTCTCCAATTTCTAAAGGTGAATTTCAACACAACATGTGGGGTATTAAGGATGATGAATTAAGCGGAAGATGGGATTGGGATGGCCTTAGAAAAGAAATTAAAAAGAATGGCGTGAGAAACTCATTATTGGTTGCACCTATGCCTACTGCTTCAACCGCTCAAATACTTGGAAACAATGAATGTTTTGAGCCTTATACATCAAACATATACACAAGAAGAGTTCTTTCAGGTGAATTTATTGTTGTAAACAAACATCTTTTAGAAGATCTTGTAAAATTAGGTTTGTGGACTGAAGAGTTAAAGCAAGAGTTAATGAAAGCAAATGGATCAATCCAACACATAGATGGAATTCCTGAGGATATTAAAGAGCTTTACAGAACAGTTTGGGAACTAAAAATGAAAGATGTAATTGATATGGCTAGACACAGAGGATATTTCATTGATCAGTCTCAGTCATTAAATTTATTTATGGAAGGCGCTACAATGGCCAAGTTAACATCAATGCATTTTTATGCATGGAAATCAGGTTTAAAAACTGGAATGTATTACTTAAGAACAAAGTCAGCTGTAGATGCAATTAAATTTACACTCGATAATACTAAGAAAGAAGAAAAGGTTAAAGAAGAGGTTGCTGCAACAGCATCTGTCGCTGAACCTCCACCAACTGCTGATGCCGTTTCTCAAATCCCTGTTGAGCCATTAACTGCAGAAGAATTAAAGGAGATGATCGAAAAAAACAAGAATGATGAGGGAGATGATTGCTTAATGTGTGGTTCCTAATTTTAATCTTGATTTTCAAATTGTGCAGGGCTGATTTTCTCATCATACTTATCTGAGTACAACTCTAAAATTTCAATATAATTTTCAGTAATTTTTTTAGTTTTTTTAAGGATTTCAAAATAAAGCCTTGTATTCCTTGGGCTAGATTCTTTCTCTTTTGTTCGAGCAATTTGAGATTTAATTTTTGATTCCAGAGAATTACTTACACTTTCTTTAATCTCAAAAATTGATTGAATTTGTTTGTAATTTTTATTTTCAAAAGTTTCTATAACCTTGTTGAAAAATAAGTCTAAATCTATTTCAATCTCCTTGAGCTCTCTTAATTGTTGGAATGTTAGCCCCCTGTGTTCATTTTTAAAATGTTTAGAACTGGACTTTAATAACGATTGAGTGAGTCTTGTTATATTTTCTAAAGATTCAAGAACATTCATATGAAAATTAGACGCAGATTGTGAAGTTGCTTCATCTAAGTTTTTAATAAAATAGAAAACATTATTAGCGATAAGATCTACATCTTTATCTAGTTTATTGACTATTGATTCACTGTCTTTTAATAGTAAAATATTTTTTGAGCTAATTCCTGTTAGTAGATTTTTATATAGCTTACTAATTCTTTTTGAAAATTTGGTAATGTTTTTAGAGCTTTCAAAAATTACACCTTTTATTGATTTACTTTCAATTAATTCTAGCTCTTCCTCTTCAATTTCTTTTGTTCTTCTTTCTTTATGAGTAAAGTAATTTTTAGTCAAAACTATTGCCACTATAAGAACTAAAAGGTATAAAGCATATTGATCAAAATAATAGATAATTGAAGCAATTAGACCTGAAGCCAAAAAGGCAATTAGTGCAGTCATAAGCCATCCGCCAATTACATTAATTACACCTGCAACTCTGTAAGCAGCACTGTCACTTCCCCACGCCCTATCTGCTAAAGATGTTCCCATAGCAACCATAAATGTTACATATGTTGTTGAAAGTGGTAGCTTGTAAGATGTAGCTATTGATATTAAAATTGCAGCTACTACTAAATTAATTGAAGCTCTAATTTTATCAAATGCAGGTCTATCTTTTCTAAGTATTAGCGTGTTTACTTTTGGTTTTATGTACTGTCTCTCAATAAAATTAATTGAATTATTTGGAAGTATTTTTAAAAAACTTTTTTGAAAATAAGCCCCTAATCTAACTAGTCCTCTTGAAAGAAAATTTGGTTCAAATCTTTCAATTGTTTCTTCTTGTCTTGATAAATCAATGGATGTTTTTATAACAGATTTAGCTTTTGAAGAAGTCCATAATGTAACTATCATAATTACACCTGCACCAAGCAGTATCAATGTTGGTGCTGCGACTTTTTCTGATAATGCGCCCATAAAGTATGCATCAGCTTCAACTCCAGAGCCAACCCACGCAAGGTATGATTGATATCCAGCAATTGGCACACCAATAAAGTTCACAAGGTCATTCCCTGCAAATGCTAATGCTAATGCAAATGTTCCAACACAAATTACAATTGTATAGATATTTACTTTTAAAATGGAATTGATTAAATAAGATAAAAATGTTAAAAACAAAAGTGATACAATAACAATTGATACTAGATTATTGTCTATATAGTTTGAAAGAGTACTCCCATTTAAAATTTCAAAACTACTTGATGAGTATGGTGTTCCTTTTAATCCTTTAATTACAATGAAATAAAATATTGATGTTAAGGCGATTCCTCCAAATATTGAACCCAACCATTTCTTTTTTTCTTCAAATTTAAAAGACAGAACTAATCTGGATAAAAACTGAACCAATGCCCCTATTGAAAAGGCAACTAAGACGGACAAAAATATTCCAAAAATTATTTGAGTTGCTTTAGACGTGTTTATGTATGTTGATAAATCTATAAATGCATCGCTGCTTGATGAAATTTTAATTATTGATATGACAACAGCAGCACCTAAAAGTTCAAAAACAATGGAAACTGTTGTTGAGGTTGGAAGACCATAAGAATTAAACAAGTCTAATAATAATATGTCTGTTATCATAACTGCAATAAATATTATCATGATTTCAGAGAATAGAAACATTTCAGGATTGAATATTCCTTTTCTGGCAACTTCCATCATTCCACTTGATGACATTGCGCCAAAAGCAACACCCAAGCTAGCAATAATCATTAAGGTTTTAAAGGAAACTACTTTTGATCCAATTGCTGAGTTTAAAAAGTTTACAGCATCATTACTCACTCCAACCATCAAATCAATAATTGCTAATACTCCAAGGATTATGACAAGTATTAAATAGTAGTCTTGCATCAACAAACTAAGATATTGAATTAAAAGTTAATTGAGTACCCTATTGAGAATTTAATACCAGGATCTGCATAGCTAAAAACTTTTTTTGTTGCATTAAATGATTCTGCAAAACTTTCTTTTTCACTTCCAAGAAGATTTTCAACTTTTAGATTAATTGATCTTTTATTATTAATCCCGAAACTTTTTGAGAATGTAAAGTTTAGACTTTCAAATGGTTGTGTATAAATGTCAGGATTTATCCCATTACCAACAACTTCAAGTGTTTTACCTTGCATATTGAAATATAATCCTGCTCTGGTTCCATTATCATTTCTATAATCAATGCTGGTATTTATAAGGTAGGGGGATTGACCCTGAAGTTCTCTAGAACCACTTATTGTCTCACCATCCCTGATAGCCAAAGATCTAAGATTTCTTTCAGCTTCACCATACTTTTGATTAGATTCAATTATTGAAGCATTTATGTTTGCACTTAGCATAGAAGAAATATTTTTTCTTAATTCTAACTCTAAGCCATAGACTGTAGCGTTTCCTAGGTTTCTAGGTTGATAATTTTGTCTTGCAGATTCAAAATAGCTTAGCTCAATAGGATTTATGAAATTTTTATAAAATGCACTTATTGCAAAAAGCTGATTATTATCTCCAAAGTCCTCATATCTAATATCTAAATTATCAATGTAGGTAGGTTTTAAATCTATATTTCCAATGAATACAATGTTTGATAAAGGGTCAAAAATTTGAGCAATTGACGCTTCCTTAAATGAAGGTCTGGCAGTAGTTTTAGAATAAGAAAAACGAAGATTAGCCTGCTCATTCAAGGTCCAAATGAAATTAGATGATGGAAATAAGTCAAAAGTATCGATGATCTTTTCATCATTAAATTCTTTGTCTCCAGAACTGTCCTGACCAGTATAATATGTAAAGTATTTTTCTGCTCGTAAACCGATTATTGATCTAAAATTAGGATTGAATTTAAACTCAAATGATAAATATCCAGCTAAATTATTTTGATCAGAAACAAAACTTTTACCTCTTTGAATCAAACTATATGTTAAATCTATAAGGTTTCCACCAGTGTTTGAAGTGCTCCAAATATTTACATCCTTTAATATGTTATTTGCATCTCCATTATTTAGAGTCCCCATGTTCGTTGGGGAGTTTATAGTTGCAGCATAAATATTATAATCTCTTTCTTTGTAAGACCCAAAAATTCCAAATTTAAAAAGAGCATCATTTTTAAATATCTCCATTCTTTTTACAATATCAATTTTAGCAACATAATTGAATTCTTCTAGGTCCCTCCATATTCTTTTTGGTCTGTTATTTAGATTTATTACATATCGGCCTTCATCAGTTATTTTAAATGCAGTAGTTCTATCATCTTTATCTTGAATGGATGATCTAGTTGGAGATAATTTCCAATCAATTTTCCAATTACCTTCAGCTAATGAATGAGTTCCTGAAAGAAGAATGTTTGTTATAGATCTTTCTGTATACTGTAAGACACTTTTCTTGTAAGTATTAAAATCTGTATCCATTCTATCTTGAATAAAATCTCCAGCAGTAGATTCTCCATTTTGTATATGAAGAGCATTAAATTTGATTTTAGAATTCACTGTTTTAAATGAAAGTCCACCCATACCGCTTAGTGTAGCTAATTCAACTCCATAGTCCCCTTTTTGAGTTACTGCTGGATCAAGTTCATATACAGATTTATTTTCATTTCGCATATATTCATTATTTTCTGCTCCCTCATAAAATTCTGATTCATTTTTAAATGATAAAGCCCCAAAATAACCTAATTTGTTATCTCCATCTCCAATGCTTTTTTGATTACCCCCAGAAATTGAAAAACTATAATCACCCATATTAGACTGTCTTGTTCCAGCCATTGTTTTGGTGTATTTTTTGGTTTGTTCAGTTTGTATTGGATTGTTTAAAACATCTAAGAAACTGTATGTTTTAGTTGGATCTACAGGTAAAGATCTAGTTCCATCATCAAACCCTAAAAAATCTGTTTTACCTCCTTCGTATCCAATAAAATTATTGATATAATGCATATTTGGGTTGTATGATGTCCCAATAGAAATTGATAGTTGTTTGTTGGTTGGAAATTCTTTTGTAACAACATTGATAATTCCACCAGTGAAATCAGCAGGGTTTTCGGCTGTTGAAGATTTAATTATGATAACATTATCTAAAATATTTGTAGGAAATAAATCCATTTGAACTGTGTTCCTGTCTGGGTCTAAACCTGGTATATCAATTCCATTTAAAATCGATTTTGTATAACGATCTCCAAGCCCTCTTACATAAACATATTTTCCACCTTGAACAGAAACTCCTGGTATTGATTTTACTGCAGATGCAATATCTGAGGCTCCACTACTTTTTATTCTTTGAGACGAAAGCCCATCAACTAAACTTGCAGATTTTTTTTGAAATGCCAATACTGATGCTTCAGTATTTTTTTTCGCACTTACAGAAACAACAACCTCATCTAAACCTTCAGCTAAAACTTCCATAGTTACATTAATAACATAGGGATCAATGGAATTAGTCACAACTTCGCTAATTTCAATTGTTTTGTATCCAATGTAACTGAACTGAAGTGTGTATGATCCTTCATCTAAATAAATTTCAAAATTTCCATCAAAATCAGATGTTGTTCCTGTTCCAGTTTCTTTCACTAATATGTTTGCAAAAGGAATTGGGTCTTGAAAATCTGCATCAATTACAGTTCCTCTAATAATTGAATTTTGAGAAAATGAGTAAGAAATAAAAAGAATAAATATTGTTTTTAGAATAGTTGATTTATTTTTCATTATAGATTAGTGTTGTTGCAAATATCAAGTTTCAAGTGCAATACAATGTTAAGCTATTGTTAATAAAAAACCCATCAGAATTAAACTGACGGGTTTTCTAACAACTAATAAAAGTATTTAATTAACGAACTATTAAAAAAATATTTTACAATCCATCTGCTCCTCTAGCTTTAGCCATTGACCATGCCCAAACTGTAACATCAGCTCCACCAGTTTGAGATGCTCTAGCAACATTAGTTACAAAAGATGCACCACCAATTGTTTTGCCATCTTCATAGTTAGCATTAGGAGTACTCGATTTATCATCAAAAATATCACCACCAGTTAAACTTGCTCCATCTGGAACATCAACTTGGAAATTTTTAAATACTAAATCACCATCAGTATAAGTTTTACTGTCAGCATCAGCATCTAATTCGAAATCTTTACCAGCCTGGAATCCAAATGCAACCAATCCATCAATTGTTCCAGTAGCTCCTTTTCTATTGTCATTATATTCTCCATCAGCAGCGCTAGAAGACCCAACTAAAGTAATTTTCTTTAACGTAAATTTACCTTTAGCAGATCCTTCAGGACCGTCAATTTCCATACCGTGATCTGAAGCTGCAGTTGCTATTACCATTGCATTTTCTACTGTACCAGAATAAGCTTGATCAATATCTAATCCATCATCTCCTTGTCCCCAAACTAATAGGTTAGAAGCGTTAACAGTTCCGCCAAAAAATTCAATTCCATCATCAACATTTCCTACAACTTCAATATTGTCAATTACAGTACCACTACCAACTCCTCCTAGTGTAAGCCCATTGATTTCATTATCTGCACCAATTTCTGCACCGCCATGTCTAATAGAAATATATTTCATTGATCCTGAATTATCAGAAGCATCTGACCCACCATATAATCCTCTTTTATCATCAGCAGGAATACCTTCAATTTGATATTCAGAAACATCACCTTTAAATGAACTAGGTGCTTTACCTAATACAAGTAATCCTCCCCATAAACCTCTGTTATCAACATTTAAGTTTGATCCAACACTTTCTCCTACTTTTATGTCATCTGAAACTGAAGTCATAATTATCGGTTTATCTGCTGTACCATTAGCAATTAATTTACCACCTCTTGCTACAGCTAAGAAGGATGCATTTGTTCCAGTTCCTCCTTCAGCTTTTAAGATTGTTCCTGCAGGAATGGTTAATGTAGCGCCATCTCCAACAAAAACTCTACCTTTAATTGTCCATATCTTGTCAGCTGTAAGTGTTCTATCTGATGAGATTTCACCATTAAGAACAAAGTTTCCAGTAACATCAATTGTAACAGTAGCTACATTACTATCCAATGCACCGTCGTTAGCTTTATAAGTGAAAGAGTCTTCACCGTCTGCATTGTCGCTTGGTGTATAAGTTGCTTTGTTTCCACTAATATCTACAGAACCTTGTGAAGGTTGAGAAACTACGGAAAATGTCAGATCATCTCCATCAGCATCTGTACCAACTAATGTTATGTCTACGCTTGAATTATTAGCTACCGTAATTGCAGCTGTTAGATCAACAACTTGGGGAGCAATATTTACAACTGCATCCACCTCGTTGTCTTCGTTTGAACATGCAACAAATATAAATGCTGACATGATCAATAAAAAATTTATTTTTTTCATTATTATTAGTATTAATTGAGCTAAAATTATGTAATGGCGTTTAACTTAACGTTTCCTAAAAATCATCATAATGTAACCTTTACATTATGCTAATGTTAACAAAATAGATTTTTTTATGCATAAAAAATAAAAAATTAAACTATTGATAATCAATAAACTATAATCACTATGTTAATTTAATGTTACGCAAATGTTAATTTAATGTAAAATATTAATTATATTTATTGAAATTAAATAACAGTATTATGAAAAATCTATTCTTATTAATGAGTTTATTTTTTGTTAACTCAATCGTTTCTCAAAATGAAATCAAATATCAAGATCTAAATACAGAAGATCTTGAACATGTTTACAATAGATTTGATAGAGTGGTAAAAGTGGAAATTTTTCATGATAATGGGGAGTTATATCAAAAAGGGTATTTAAAAAACAATAAACTACATGGTAGGTGGGAGTCTTATGACATTGATGGAAATTTAGCTGTAATTGGAGAATTCATAAAAGGTAAAAAAACAGGAAAATGGTTTTTTTGGGGTAATAAGAATTTTACAGAGGTTAATTTTCAAAATAATAAAGTAATTAGCCATTTTAAATGGGAAAATCAAAATGTAGTTGCTGTTAAGTAATTAACTCCATTTATATCTTATCTAAAAATTAACCTTAAGTTAACATAGAGGATAGTGTAATAAAATAATTTTGTTTAATCAAAACAATAATTATGAAAAATTACATTCTATTTATCTTTACCTTCCTAATGTTTGGTTTATCATATTCTCAAACATCTACTTTAAAAGGTAAAATTACAGATGCTAATGGTTTTGCATTACCTGGCGCAACAATTCAAGCTTCACCATCAGGAAAAGCTGTGGTTACTGACTTTAATGGATTTTATACTATCGTTGGTATTGAAGGAGATCAGATTATAAAGGTCTCATACATTGGATTTGAAACTGTTGAACAATCTATTTCAATTGAAGATGGTTCAAATACTTTAGACTTCACTTTAGAAACAGCTGTAAGTGAATTGGCTCAAGTTGTAGTATCCGGATTTCAAAGTGGAATTATTAAAGGACTTAATAAGCAAAAATCCGATGTTAATGTAACCAATGTTGTTTCGGCAGATCAGATTGGAAAATTTCCCGATGATAATGTTGGTGATGTAATTAAAAGAATTGCTGGTGTTAGTATGCAAGGTGATCAAGGTGAAGCAAGGAATATTGTAATGAGAGGATTAGGACCTGGTCAAAATTCTGTAACATTAAATGGAGATAGAATTCCATCAGCAGAAGGTGATAATAGAAACGTTCAGTTAGATCTAATACCATCAGCAATGGTTCAGTCAATTGAAGTCAATAAAACATTAACACCTGATATGGAGGCTGATGCAATTGGTGGTTCTGTCAACTTAATTACCAGATCAAATCCAACAGGCTTTAGGGCATCTGCAACTGTAGCTGGAGGTGGAAACCCAATAAGATCCGGTGGGTATAATTCAAATGTAACAGCACTAATTGGAAATGAAGTTTCTGAAAAATTTAGCTATACACTATCTGCTACTGTTCAAACTAGAGATTATGGTTCTGATAATATTGAGTTTGAATGGAACGATCCAGCTGATTGGGCAGATGATGGAGCTATTGGTGAAATGGATATAAGAAGATATGATGTCAAAAGAACAAGACGAAGTTTAAGTTTAAACTTAGATTGGAACTTAAATGATAATAATCAGCTCTACTTTAAATCAATATATAACCACAGAGATGACTGGGAAAATAGATTTAGAATGAGAGTTGGAAGTATTGATATGGATGATATGACAGTTAGAGTTAGAAGACAAACTAAAGGTGGAGGTAATAATGATAGAAATAAAAATACAAGATTAGAGGACCAAAAGACTCAGAAATATTCTTTAGGTGGTGATCATCAATTTGGTAAACTTGGAATGGATTGGAAAGTGAGTTTTTCAGCTGCTAGTGAGGATAGGCCTGATGAAAGATATGTAAGATATGAGCAAAAAGGAGTTCCAATTTCTTCTCTTGATATTTCAAACCCAAGATTCCCAAATTTTATTTATCAAGGAGATAATTGGACTGAAGCAAGTAAGTTTGGTTACAAAAAAACTGAGCAAGCATTTAAAGGTACTGAAGAAACTAATACTTCTTTTTCATTAGACTTTGATTTACCATATAATGTCAATGATGAAATAAAATTTGGACTCAAATACAAAAGTAAAACCAAAGACAGAAATGATATTTGGTATGAATATGATAACGACTTACCTAACATGGATGGAGTTTCATTTTTTAATGCTACACTTTCTGATTACCAGCCTGGAAAAAAATATCAAAGTGGAAATTTTATGACTGCTGAAGCATTAGGTAGCTTATCGTTAGGAGGCCCTAGTGATCCTAATTTTGACTCCTATGTTATGGATGAATTTGCAGGAGGTAATTACGATGCAGATGAAAATATAACTGCATTTTATGCGATGATTAAAGATAAGTTAGGAGATAATTTAACTTTAATTGCTGGAGCTAGAATTGAAAGTACAAATGTTGAATATACAGGTCAGGTTTTTGATGAAGAAGAGGATGAGACACCAGCAGATATCGGATCAGTAACTGGAGATAATAGTTATACTAATGTTCTTCCAAATCTAACTTTACAATGGGATTTAAATGATAAATTGAATTTTAACTTTGCATTAACTCAATCATTATCTAGACCATCATATTATGATCTAGTTCCATACGAATATTCAAATTCTGATGATAAAGAACTTGCACTTGGAAACCCTGATTTAAAAGCCTCTTTATCAACTAACATTGATTTTATGGCTGAATATTATTTTAAAGGATTAGGTTTATTTTCTGTAGGGTTTTTTAATAAAAGTATTGATGACTGGATTTATAAGTTTGCTACTAATAATTATACATATGCTGGTGATGATGGTTATGAAATGAGTCAACTTAGAAATGGTGAAAAAGCTACTTTGAATGGTTTTGAAATTGGTTTTCAAACTAAGCTCTTGAATAACTTCACTTTTATGGGCAACTATACTTCAACCAATTCTTCGACAGACAGAGTTGAAGGTAGAGATGACATTCCACTAGTTGGTCAAGTTGATAATATGTATAACTTATCGTTAGCCTATGAAGCAAATAAATTTTTTGTTAGGGCATCAATGAATTATGCAAGTGAAGCATTGGATGAGTTGAGTGGAGATGCTTATGAAGACAGATATTATGATGAGCAAACATTTTTGGACGTAAATGCTAACTACAAAATTACTGACAAACTTAGTATATTTGCTGAGGGGAAAAACCTAACAAATCAGCCTTTAAGATATTATCAAGGTACTGTTGAAAAAACTATGCAACTTGAATATTATAATTTAAGCTGGAATGTAGGTTTAAAATATGATTTTTAATGTTTAAAAAATTATTTTTTGCTAGTTTTATTTTTACTAGCATTTTAAATTCACAAGAGCCTAATTTATTAGGCTCTTTGTTATATATTGAAGTTGAAGCTGATGTAGAAACAGAGCCAGTTTTTGCTGGTGATGATGCAGCAGATGATATGTGTGTTTTAGAAAACCTAATCAATCCAGAAAAAAGTTTAATTGTTTCATCAGATAAAAAATTCGGCATAATTGTATATGACTTAGAGGGTAATAAGCTCTATGATTATGAGGTTGGGAGGATAAATAATGTGGATATAATTCCATCCAAGTCCAGTCAAGATAAATACTTAGTTGCCGGAACAAATAGAACATACAATAGTATAGATCTTTATATTTTTAATTCCAATGGAGAATTAGAAAAAAATATAGTTCGTGAAGTAGTTCCAAGTTTAAAAGATGTATATGGAATTACTTTTTATGATGATAAGTATAATACATATTTATTTGTAAGTGATAAAAAAGGAAATGTAGAGCAGTGGAGTTATAATAATGATGAATCAAGTCCCGAAATTAAATTTGAAAGAAAATTAAGATTTTCCTCTTTAGTTGAAGGTATAGTAGCAGATGAGTCTAAAGGAAAAGTTTATATAGGTCAAGAAAGAAAAGGTATATGGGAAATTAATGTTTTTCCAACAACTGATGAGGAAAGAAAATTAATATTTAAGAAAAATAAATTTTTTAAACCTGACTTTGAAGGTTTGGCATTGAGGGACGATGGCGACAGTAAAGGGTATTTAATTTCTTCTGTTCAAGGATCTAATGGTTATTTACTTATTGATAGAGAATCATTAAAGGCTAAGACTTTTTTCAGAGTTATATCTGGAAAAACTATTGATGGTACAACTGAAACTGATGGTATTGATGTAACTTCAATTTCTACTAAAAAATTTCCTAAGGGATTTTTTATTGCTCAAGATGATGATAATGATGGTTTGAATCAAAATTTTAAATTAGTAGATTGGAGAAAAATTATAAATGAGAATTAGTATTCTACTTACACTTATTGTATTTCAATTTTCTTATTCGCAGAAAATTACAACAGACATAAGTTTATCAAAAATTATTGATGAAACATCTGGATTAGAGATTATAAATGGTCAATTTGTTACACACAATGATTCTGGAGGGGATCCAGCATTATATTATTTAGATGAAAAAGGAAAAATAGTTGAGACCCGAAAGATTGCTGGGGTTAAAAATACTGATTGGGAGGACATAACTAAAGACGAAGAGTTTTTATATGTTGCTAATATGGGGAATAATTATGATACAAGAAAAAATTTATCTATTGTTAAAATCCCAATTCAAAAGTCTTCTAATGAAAATGTTGAGGTGATAAATTTTTCATATCCAGAACAAAAAAAATTTAGGAGAATTTATAGAAGATCAGAGTATGATGCTGAAGCTTTAATCTCTTTTGAGGATAAACTGTTAATATTCACAAAAAATAAACGAAAAAAAATTACTGAAATCTACTCTCTTCCAAAAAATGGAGGAAATTATCAGGCAAAAAAAATTGGTAGTTTAAATACTGATTCAATAGTCACTGGTGGTGATTACGATAAAGCAACAAATACATTAGCTCTGACATCAACTATCAAGTTTGATGAATATTACGTTTTAATAATTTCTGATTTTAGTTTAAACAATAAAAATCAAAAAATTGATATGTATGAAATCCCAATCGGGAAAACTCAGGTTGAGGCTATAAAAATTATTGATCCAACAACATTCTGGATAACCTCTGAAGATGAAAAAAGTAGCTCAGCTGCAAGGTTGATGAAATTTAAATTATAAAACATTTATTTTTTCATCTTTCCAATTCTCAAAAATATTTAAATTGCATTAATGAAATGGGAAAACCTTTTATCATTAAAAAGACATGGAGATAGTTTAAAAAGACTTAGGTCAGAGCAAGATGAAACGAGAGTTGGATTTGATGTTGACTATGATAGAATTGTTTTCTCATCATTTTTTAGAACACTTCAAGACAAAACACAAGTTGTACCATTTTCAAAAACAAGTTTCGTCCATACAAGATTAACACACAGTTTAGAAGTATCTGTCGTTGGTAGAAGTTTAGGGCGTACAGTTGGAAAACACATTTTAGAAAAGTATCCATATTTAAATCAAATTCATGGATTTCAAACAAATGATTTTGGGAGTATTGTAGCTGCTGCTTGTTTAGCTCACGATATTGGGAATCCACCATTTGGTCACAGTGGAGAGTCAGCAATTGGAGATTTTTTTAAAATTGGTGAAGGAGAAAAATATAAAAGCGAGTTAACAAAAGTTCAGTATCATGACCTGTGTAATTTTGAGGGGAATGCCAATGGATTTAAAATATTAACAGAAAGTAAAATTGGATCACCAGGAGGTTTGAGATTAAGCTATGCAACTCTAGGAGCATTTACAAAATACCCAAAAGCCTCACTTCCATACAAGCCAACAAAGAATATTAAGGATAAAAAATATGGTTTCTTTTCTAACCAACATATCTTTTTTGATGAAGTTGCTGAGGAACTAAATTTAAAAATCGGTGACTCAAATTACAATAGACATCCTTTAGCTTTTTTAGTTGAAGCGGCTGATGATATTTGTTACACATTAATTGATTTTGAGGATGGAATAAATCTGGATTGGATTCCTGAAGAATTTGCTCTTGAATATTTAGTTAAGCTTGTTAAGGATACAATTGATAAAGAAAAATATTCAAAAATGGGATTGAAGTCTCAAAGAATTGCATACTTGAGAGCATTAGCAATTAACACATTAATTAATGAAGCAGTAAAAATATTTATTGAAAATGAAGAAAAAATATTGGATGGAACATTCGATAAATCTTTAATGTCCATAAGTAAATTTAAAGCACAAATGGATGGAATAATTGAGATTAGTATTGAAAAAGTCTATAAGTCTAAAGAGGTGATTGAAAAAGAACTCACAGGATATAAGGTTTTAAATTTCCTTTTGAAGACGTTTACAAATTCAGTTATAAATTGGAGAAATGACAAAGTAAGTGCATTTGATGAATTAGCTTTGGAATGTATTCCAAAGGAATATTTAAACAGAGATACAGATTTATATTCAAGTCTCTTAGATGTTAGTTGTTTTATTGCTAGTTTAACCGACGGATTAGCACTTGAATGGTATAAAAAATTAAGTTAATGAACCAGAAAGAAAAAGATATTTTCTATATGTCCAAAGCCCTTGCTGAAGCCAAAACGGCTTTTGAAAAAGATGAAGTTCCTGTTGGTGCTGTAATTGTTTCAAATGATAAAATTATTGCTAGAGCTCATAATTTAACAGAAATGCTAAATGATGTAACTGCTCATGCTGAAATGCAAGCTATAACATCTGCAGCTAATTATTTAGGTGGGAAATATTTAAATGATTGTACATTATATGTTACATTGGAGCCGTGCCAAATGTGTGCTGGTGCTATGTATTGGGCACAATTATCAAGACTGGTTTTTGGAGCTAGTGATCCTCACAGAGGATACAGAAAATTAAATACAACATTACATCCTAAAACAAAAGTTTCTTATGGAGTTTTATCTAATGAGTGTAAATTACTAATTGATGCCTTTTTTATTAAAAAAAGGAAACTGAAAAAAACTTAGTCTTTATAAATATAATCCTCTAAATTTCTCTTACTGTAGCGGTAGTAAAGAAAGATAGGTAAGAAAATAAAACAGAAAGCAAGAACACTACTTCCAATTAATTTTTCTCCAAGCTCGATGTCTGTATTCTTTTTATACAATCCGAAAAACAGTAGAGCTAAATCCAGAATAAAAATAATGTATAGTAAAATTCGTAGAAACAAATTATTTGATTTTAATATTTAAATCATCCAATTGGTCTTTATCAATACTTGATGGGCTGTCAATCATAACATCTCGTCCACTATTGTTTTTTGGAAATGCTATATAGTCTCTGATTGATTCTTCACCTTTCATCACAGCAGCTAATCTGTCTAATCCAAATGCAATACCGCCATGCGGAGGTGCACCATAAGTAAAAGCTTCTAGTAAAAATCCAAATTGATCAAACGCCTCTTTTTTAGAAAACCCTAAAATAGAGAAAACTTCCTCTTGTAGTTTTTGATCATGAATTCTTATTGATCCACCACCAATTTCATTTCCATTTATAACAAGGTCATAAGCATTAGCTAGAGTTGATCCTGGATCTTCCCCAATTTTATTTTCAACTGGTGATGTAAATGGATGATGCATTGCATGATATCTTTTAGCTTCTTCATCCCATTCGAACATAGGAAAGTCAGTAACCCATAATGCATTAAATTTATTTTTATCTCTAAGCCCTAGTTTTTCGCCAACATGTATTCTCAAACTCCCAAGTTGAGTAAGTGTCTTTTTCTTATCACCAGATATTATAAATGTTAGATCTCCAGCTTTCGAGCCTGTCATTGATTTTAATTGTTCTTCATTAAAGAATTTATCAACTGAAGATTTGACTGACCCATCTTGATTGTGCTTTATCCAAATCAAACCAAGAGCACCAATTTGAGGTCTTTTAACCCAGTCTGTATAATAATCAATATCTTTTCTTGAAAAAGATTCACCATTTTCAATAGTAAATGCATAAATAGATTCACTTGAATCAAAAATTTTAAAACCACTTCCCTTAGCTTTTTCTGAAAGGTTTAAAAACTTCATTCCAAATCGTGTATCTGGCTTGTCAGACCCATAAAGTTCCATTGCATCAGCGTAGGATATACGATCAAATTTTTCCAAAGATGCTCCGATACAAACTTTAAATAAATTTTTGACTAATCCTTCAAAAGTATTTAGGATATCCTCTTGATTGACAAATGACATTTCACAATCAATTTGAGTAAATTCTGGTTGCCTATCAGCTCTAAGATCCTCATCCCTAAAACATTTTACAATTTGAACATATTTATCAAATCCAGATACCATAAGCAACTGTTTAAATGTTTGAGGTGATTGTGGAAGTGCATAAAATTCTCCAGGATTTATTCTTGAAGGAACTACAAAATCTCTTGCTCCTTCAGGTGTTGATTTGATTAAATAGGGAGTTTCAACATCAATAAATCCTTCCTCTTTTAGGTACTTACGCACTTGAAAAGTTAATTCATTCCTAAAAATAATATTGTCTTTTAAAGCTGGTCTTCTTAGGTCTAGATACCTATACTTCATTCTTAATTCCTCACCTCCATCAGTTTCATTTTCAATTGTAAAAGGGGGTACCATAGATGAATTTAAAATATTTATTTCTGTAACTAATATCTCAATTTCACCAGTTGGGATATTCTTATTTATTGCTTCTCTTTTAATTACTTCTCCTTCAACTTGAATTACAAATTCTCTTCCAATATCTTTTACAGAATCAATAACTTTTTTTGAACTTTTTTCTGAATTTATGATAAGCTGAGTTATGCCATACCTGTCTCTGAGATCAATCCAAATTAAAAAACCTTTATTCCTTATTTTTTGAACCCAACCTGCAAGAGTTACAGTTTTTCCAACATCTGAAATTTTAAGCTCTCCACAATTATTAGTTCTGTACATAATTACAAATATCTAAAAGAAACTATAAAACTATATAACTTTCTTAAGTTTCTAAACCTCTAATTTACCTTTTAATATTTATATAATGTATTTTAGCATTTATATAATGGAAGGTTTTAAAGATCACATAAATCTATTTAATGGTTACATTGATAATTTTATTAATGACTTAAATGATAACTCAGTATATGCACCTATCAAATACTTCTTAAAATTACCATCAAAACGAGTTCGTCCAATATTAACTCTTATATCAAGTAGATTATATAATGACGATACTGATTATGCATTATCAGCAGCACTTGCAAATGAGCTTTTTCACAATTTTACTTTAATTCATGATGATATAATGGACTCTTCAAAAATTAGAAGAGGTAATGAAACAGTACATTTAAAATGGAATGTAAATCAGGCAATACTTTCTGGTGATGCCATGCAAATACTGGCTTATAAATGTTTGGAAAATTATGAAGCAAAAATTCAAAAAAAACTCATTGAGATTTTTAATGATACTGCTTTAAAAATATGTGAGGGACAACAGTTAGACCTTGAATTTGAAAAAGAAAATGAATTAAAATTTTCAGATTATATTCAAATGATAAAATATAAGACGGCTGTTCTCCTTGGTTCTTCTCTAAAAATGGGAGGCATTATAAATGATGTCAATGAAACTGATTTAGAATCATTGTACGATATTGGTATAAATTTAGGATTAGCATTTCAAATACAAGATGATTACTTAGACTTATTTGGTGATCAAAATTTAATAGGAAAAAAAATTGGTGGAGATATTATCAAGAGAAAAAAAACGGTAATGTACCATGTTTTTAAAGAAGTTTCTGATGAAGATGATTCTCTAACTTTAGATCAGTTATATAATGATTCAAATAGTGATGATGGTTCTAAAATTCAAAAAGTATTTGACTTATTCAAACATGCTAACGTTGATGTAAAGACAAAAGATTTAGTTAAAAATTATTCAACAAAAGCAATTAATTCATTAGAAAACATAAATATTGAAAATGATAAAAAAAGTGAGTTAATACAGATTTGTAATAAACTTATTTCAAGAGATTTTTAATTCATATCTTTGATGTGTGAACTTTAAAACAGGTTGTTTTAATTAACTAAATAATGAATTCTATATTAGAATTTTTTCAATCTCAAACCAGTCCAATATTACAAGCACTTTATGCTGGTCTATTTACTTGGATCATGACAGCTATTGGAGCTGCTCTTGTCTTTTTGTTCAAGGGCTCAAATAGAAAAGTTCTTGATATGGCTTTAGGATTTACTGGTGGTGTAATGATTGCTGCAAGTTTTTGGTCATTAATAGCACCAGCTATTGATGCAGTTGAGGTTCAGAATGAGTTAGGACAATCAACTCTGCCATCATTTTTACCTCCAGCAATTGGTTTTTTCATTGGAGCACTTTTCATGTTCATATTAGATAAGGCAATCCCACACTTACATATTTTTGGAAAAATGAAAGAAGCAGAAGGGCCCAAGACAGATCTAAAAAAAACTTCTTTACTTGTATTAGCTATTGCTATTCATAATATTCCAGAAGGATTAGCAGTTGGAGTTGCTTTTGGCGCTTTAGTTATTCCAGAATTTGCTAATGTATATACACTCGGAGCTGCTGTTGCATTAGGAATTGGTATAGGAATTCAAAATTTTCCTGAAGGTTTTGCCGTATCTATGCCTGTGAGAAGAGCAGGTTTTAGTAGAACTAAATCCTGGATATGGGGACAGCTATCAGCTATAGTAGAACCAATCTTTGCAGTCATTGGTGCTGCATTAGTAATTCTTGTTTGGCCAATATTACCATATGCATTATCATTCGCTGCTGGTGCAATGATTTTTATTGTTGTTGAAGAGGTAATTCCTGAAAGTCAGAGAGGTGGAAATACAGATTTAGCAACAATGGGTTTAATTGCTGGATTCATTGTCATGATGAGCCTTGATGTATATCTTGGATAATTTTTAATTTAAATTATTATATGAAAGTGAAGAAAACATTTTATTTACTGTTACTATTAATTGTTGCATGTGTTCCAGAAAAAAAGGATCAAGATTTCAATTTTGATCCTGAATCCAAGTTGAAGGAGTTAGGAATTGAACTAATGATTCCATCTGACCCCGTTGCAAATTATGTAAATACTGTTCAATCGGGAAATCTTTTATTTATCTCTGGAAAAGGACCACTAAAAAATGATGGTGAATACATCAAGGGAAAGTTGGGATATGACTTGACTATTGATCAGGGCTATGAAGCAGCTAGAGCTACAGGCATAAATTTGATTTCTACAATTAAATCTGCAATTGGTGATCTTAAAAATGTGAAACAAATCATTAGAGTAAATGGTATGGTTAATTCAGCATCTAATTTTACAGATCAACCAAAAGTTATAAATGGATGTTCTGATTTATTAGTTGAAGTTTTTGGTGATAGAGGTAAGCATACACGAGTAGCATTGGGAATGAATTCATTACCAATGAATATTGCCGTAGAAATTGATTTAATTTTAGAAGTGGAAAATAATTAAGGGCAAAATCGTTATTAGATTTTACCCTTAATATAATTTAAGATTTTGAAATTTCTTCAATCATCATATTTGCTGAAGTTGCAGCTGGGTACATTTCTTTTGCTTTTTTATAAAATTTTAGAGCATTTTCCATATCACCCTCATTGTAATAAAACTCACCCATCGAATCATATGAATTATATCCATCTGGATAAAGATTAAGATACTCTTCAAATAGGTTTTTTGCCTCTTCCTTATTTCCAATGTTGTAATAAAAATAGCCCAGTGTATTTACTATTGGAGCTATCATGAATGAATGATCACCGCTAACAGCAAGAGATTCACTATCACCAGTACCATCTTTTAGCTCAGCTAAAAGTGTTTCCATTTCTTGAATTTTATTTTCCATTCCAGGAATAGTAAATGCATAATAGTAATGAATAAGTTTACCTTTCGGCTCAATATCTCTCATTGATTTCCAAACATCATGAGCACCTTGTGTAACAAGTGGCCAACTTCCTCCTTTATCTAAGTCTAAAAGTGAAACAAAAAGTTTCGAAGTATTATTTTTATTTTCAACCAATTCCTTGGCTTTAGATATATGCATTTGTTGTTTCTCAGATCCATCTTCCGAAAATCCAGCTAAAACTACATGTGGTCCAAATAGTGATGGGTCATATTCCAATGCTTTTTCGAAAAATACCATTGCTTTTTCATACTCAACATTATATAAATGAACAAAAGCAGCATTTGTCATTTCATTTGCAAAATCATTTTCACTTTGCCATTCAATATAGTCTCCAGTTGATGCATCAAATGTCCATGTTGCATTATCCCTGTTTTGATTTGTCTCGCAGCCAATTAATAATAGGCTAACTATAAATAGTAACTTTTTCATAATATTTTTTTGATTTAAATAAATTTAGCAAAAAATTTTATTCTCTGTTAGCCTTTGCAATCTCCTCAAAGTCAACATCTTCATAAGTATAGGATTTTCCTTTGAATAAGTCTTTACCAAATTTTTCAGCCCAATCTTTATGAAAAGCTAAATCATAAACGTGTGGAGGATTGATTTTAAATTCAACTGTATATAAATCATCAACCTTCCCAGGAAGGGCAATATTTCGTGCATAATGAAAGTTATCAATCAGATTGATATGAGGAGTAAGATCAACAAATGTTTTTAGACCAGTACTTTGATTTAATATAACAGAACTTATTTTTAAGAATGGTACAAATCCACCTGCCGGAGTCCCCTCGGGGATATTTAAAGAATCCCAATTAACTCTCGCTTCAATATGTACATTAGTTTCTTCAACACTCAAATTATTGGATTTGGGAATTACAACATCTTTAACAGCACCTTCAAAAATTAAAACAATACCAGGTTCAATTCTTTCCTCTCCAATTATTAATTCTTGACTAAAAATATTAAATGATGAAAAAAATAATATGTAAAAGAAAAACAAGATTTTAAGAGCTTTCATAGGAATCTAAAAGTATTTTAATATCATCAAGTAACCTATCCATTTCTTCAATATTTGTGCCATCGTAATATCCTCTAATTCTTTTGTCTTTATCAACTAAGACAAAATTTTCTGTATGAATCATACCATGAGTTTGCTCATTGTGGATTTTTTTAGCTACTAAAAATGACTTTCTTGCCAAGTCATAAATTTGTTTCTTTTCACCTGTCATCAAATTCCACTTCGAATCATCAACTCCTTTTTCAAGAGAATAAGATTTTAATACTTCAACTGTATCAACGTCAGGTGTTACAGAAAAAGAGGCCAACATAATATCATCAACATTTTTTAAGTTTTCTTGTAGGTATAACATATTTCCTGTCATTATTGGACAAATATCTGGACATGTAGTAAAGAAAAAATCAGCAACATATATTTTATTCTTATAATTATCATGAGTTACGTTTTCACCATTTTGATTAAACAATGAAAAATCACTAATCCTGTGGTATTTTTTTACATATCTTAAATCCTCTTCGACCAACTCATCACTTACCATTGATGGGCTGTATATAGGAAGTTTTTTAGTTGGAGTTTGTACGTAGTTGAATGATGAAACTCCAACAACTGAAAAAACAATAAAAAATAAAATTATTAGGCCGTATCTCTTTAAAAAACTATTTTTCATATGGACTGGCAAAATTAACTTATTTATAATTTTTAAAATATTTTTTTTAAGTTTTTTTGTAATACCAAAAAAGGTTACTTTTGAAATCCAATTTTTAGATATGGAAGTAGTTTTAATCAAAGCATTTCAATTAATACTAAGTTTATCAATTCTCGTAGTTCTTCATGAATTTGGTCATTATATTCCAGCCAAGTTATTTGGATGTAGAGTAGAGAAATTTTACCTTTTTATTGATTGGCCATTTACTTTTTTTAAGAAAAAAATTGGTGAAACAGAATTTGGTATTGGAGCTCTTCCACTTGGAGGATATGTCAAAATTTCTGGAATTGTAGATGAAAGTTTTGATACTGATCACACCTCATCGGAGCCTAAAGAATGGGAATTCAGGTCCAAACCTGCTTGGCAAAGATTAATTATTCTTTTGGGTGGTGTTACTGTTAACTTTATTGTTGGTTTTTTACTTTATATGATGATCATGTTTGTTTGGGGAAAGACAGTAATCACAGAAGAAAATTTAAATTCTGGTTTTAAGGTTTCTGAATTAATGCAAGAGGTTGGATTTACTGACGGTGATAAAATTCTAACAGTTGATGGTAAAGAAATTGTCGATCAATTTGACATCAATAAAATGTTATTTACCAGAGCACTCTCAGAGGTTCAAGTAATTTCTGAGGATGGTAGTAGAAAAATTATAAATATTCCTGAGAATATTGGAACAAGAATGATGGAATCTGGTCAAATGCTATCATTTATTCCAGTTCCAGACATAGTTATAGATTCTGTTATCTCTGGATTACCTGCATCATATGCAGGATTAACCAAAGGGGATATCATTAGCAGAGTTAATGGATCCAAAATTTACGAGATGGATGACTTTGAGAGTAATAAGTCTGTTAATGCTGATTATATGGAACTTGAAATCTTAAGAAATGGTAGTTTATTTGATGTAACGATTCCTTTTGATTCTGAAGATAAAGTCATTGGTATTAATATTATGAACCAAATGCCAAAACCCACCAAATTAAATTATGGATTTTTTGAAAGTATTCAAGTTGGTTTTGATTATGGTTATTGGACTTTATATGATTATGTAGCCCAATTTCAATACATAGCAACCAAGGCTGGAGTTTCTCAACTTGGTGGCTTTGGTACTATTGGAGGGATCTTTCCAGCAGCATGGGATTGGCAAAGATTTTGGGAAACCACTGCCTTACTGTCCATAATTTTAGCATTTATGAATCTATTACCAATTCCTGCTTTAGATGGAGGGCATGTTATGTTTGTCTTATATGAAATGGTTAGTGGAAGGAAACCAAATGAGAAGTTTATGGAATATGCAACTTACATAGGTCTATTTTTACTCCTTGGATTATTTGTATATGCTAATGGAATGGATGTCGTTAGAGCTTTAAACTAATTCTTATTTCTCTTATTTGATTACCCAAAAATTAAATATATATTTGCCTTCACTAAATTCCTCCTTAGCTCAGTTGGTTAGAGCATCTGACTGTTAATCAGAGGGTCCTTGGTTCGAGTCCAAGAGGGGGAGCAAGTATACCGCTACATCACATATTCTTAAAGCCCTGCAGTTTGCGGGGTTTTTTTTAATGTTTAATTACTGATAAAACTGGATGATGATCTGATGCCCAACCACCATATGGGGTTTTTATGTAGACATGTTTAGCTTCTTTTACTTCAAAATCTCTAGTAAAAATATAATCAATTCTTCTTTTTGATTTAACTAAATTTTTAAATCCATTGTATGTCTCATAATTAGGATCAGTTTTTTTGATATTGATTAGAACATCCTTTAGTTGTTTTTGAATTTTTTTTATAGATAAATTATCATCATTTAAATTAAAATCACCAGTTAATACAACTGGAATATCTTTTGATTTAATACTGTTAATCTTCTTCAATATTAAATCTGTAGATTTTTCTCTTGCATGATTACCAATGTGGTCAAAATGGGTATTGAATACCCATAACTTATCTTTTGTATATAGATTTTCAAATAATCCATATGTACATATTCTTTCCATTGAAGCGTCCCAACCAATAGAAACTTTTTCAGGCGTTGAGGATAACCAAAATGTATCATTGGATAAAACCTTGTATTTATTATTGTTATAAAATATAGGACTAAATTCTCCTTTTGTTTTTCCGTCATCACGACCGACACCTATATAATCATAATCTTTTAAAGATTCAGTTAAAAATATTAGTTGAGAGTAGGTAACCTCTTGTAGTCCTGCAAAATCTGGATTTTCATCAACAATAAAATTCTTAATAGTTGATCTTCTATTTTCCCAAATATTAATACCATCATTAGAGTTATTGTATCGAATATTGTATGAAATTACTTTTATCTCAGTAATATTTAAAAAAAATAGAATTGGAATTATTAGCAGAAGATTTTTCATTAGGTCGGGATTTTTGAGACTATGATTTACAATTATCTATTATTAATCATATTTTAAATCGTTGGCTTTAATTGATTTTATCCAAAGTTCTTTTCCATCCTTATCAAATATTTGTATAGTAAGTTCACGGTCATTATTAGGACCTGTCACATTAAGCATTCCAAAATTATTTACACTGACAAATGTTTCTTCTAATTTGAATGAATTGTACGGCTCATTATCATTATTAACTCCAGCTGTTAAAGATGAACATGTTAAGTCATAAAGAGGATAAACATTTTTTGTTTCTTGCATCTTACTTAATATGGTATGGTGCCTATCGCCATCAAGAAATATAACGCCTTCAATTTTAGCTTCTCTAATTTTATCAAGTAAATATTTTCTCTCATCAGGATAAGTTGCATAATTTTCATAAACGGCGCCATTACTTATCATTTGTCCTCCAACAGCTACAAATTTAAATGATGCCTGGCTGAATGATAAAGCATTAATCAACCAATCAATTTGATCTTTACCAAGCATTTGACGATTTCCTGTCAAATTATTATTTGCAGTTCTATGATATCTATTGTCTAGAAGAAAAAAATCTAAATCGCTCCATTGAAAAAATCCAGTTATACCTCCTTTTCCAGTTACGTTATAATTTGGGTTGCCCCAAAAAAGTTTAAAAATTTCTGAAGCTGTTTCTTTTAGCCAAAAACTTCCATCAGAATTATTGGGTCCATAATCATGGTCATCCCATGTGGCATAATGGTGAGTTGAAGCAAGTAATGGCTGTAATTCTGGAAATGCTCTTGTATGAGAATATCGTTTGATAAATCCTGTTCTTGAATTCCAATCAGGTTCTCTTAGGTATGTATTATCACCTAACCAAAGCATAAAGTCAGGGTTTTTTTTATTTATTGAGTTAAAGATTTCAAAATTACTTCCATATGGTTTACCTGGTCTATCAAATTTGGGTTCATTAATATAGCTGCAGCTTCCTATAATAAACTTAACATCTGGGGGATCAGTTCTCCATTTCCAAAGTTCTTGAGTTTGAAATTCCATTGCATAGTTTCGCTCAATTTTGTAATTATTTATATATACTTCGTATTTATATTTTTTACCTGGAATAACTTGGTCAGCAATCAATTTTGCTACATAGCCATTTTTCTTTTCTGTTTCAATTTTATCAGTGCTAAATTTAACTTTAGGGGTATCAATTTCATAATATTCAAAATGAACATTAGCCCTTTCTTCAGTTTGTACCCAAAGTAGAACTTCTTGCATTGTTGAATATCCCACCATAGGTCCAGAATTGATTAAGTCCTGTGCATATGTAGAAATAAACATTAAAGAAAATAAGATAGATTGTTTCATTTATTTTTAATAATATGGTATGACTAGTAAATTATTATAATTATATTTAAATACAATGATAAATAATAATATTATGAAGAAAAATTTAAATTTTATAATGGCTTTTTTTATGCTATTAATTATTGGATGCAACAATCCATCTGAAAAGCACTTGGAATTAGAAGCTGCTCAAACTTCCTTAGAGAAAAATCTTGAAATGTATACAATGGTTTGGGATGGTGTTTTCAAAGACAGAAATCTTGATATGATCAATGAAGAATATTTTGACAAGGATGTAGCTGCATTAGCAACATCCGCTGGTGATATTGTAGGACTCGAAAATTTTAAAGCTTACTATGGTAATTATATTACTGGATTTTCAGATGCTGAACTTATTTTTGTTGATTTATTTGGTCAAGGAGATAAAATGGTAAAACATTGGAGGTTCAAAGGAACTCATGATGGAGAATTTTTTGGAGTCCCTGCAACCGGAAAAACTGTTGACATCTCTGGAACTACCCTAATTAAAATGAAAGATGGAAAAATAGTTGCTGAACAAGATTTTATGGATTTTTTAAGTTTTTACAAGCAACTAGGGTTGATGTAAAAATTAGTTCTATTATTTAAAAATTAAAAGCCCTATTTAGTTAGGGCTTTTTTATTTTTCCATCTATATATGAAAATTACAAATATTAACACAAAATTAATTCCTAAAACATAAGGATTTGACCATGGTATTCCATCAAATCTATAGTTTGAAATTGGCCATAAAATTGGGGTAGGAAAAAACTCAATGCTATGAGTAAAAAAATCTACAACAATATGCATAGGCCAAGCTAACATTGGCCATGCAAAATCTTTATTAATCTTGTAGGCAATTGCAATAAAAACTAGAGCTGTTACCATACTATGAGAAATATCATATAAATCATATACCCAGTAAGGAAGTTCCTCCCTAGAGGGTCTACCGAACTCAAATTCACTAAATACAATTAAATAAATAAAGTAAATCCCAAACGAAAATATGTCAGGTATAATACCAAAGAAGAATGAATACATTCTGTATTTTTTATATCCAAATAATCCTTTTCCATATAGTGCGTGACTGAGCGTATCCATAATTATTATAATTTTAAGTTAAGTTTTAATATTATGC
>LULK01000115.1_pt1 | contig 49772 bp, 56 predicted proteins | sample 728181 | NCBI WGS metagenome assembly LULK01 (sample SAMN03860291, study PRJNA289734) | marine metagenome | biome: seawater column; feature: ocean; material: water; isolation source: Red Sea water column Station 169 - depth 10m | place: Saudi Arabia: Red Sea | collected 2011-10-15 | depth 10 m | reverse complement strand
GCAATATGGAGAGCAGATGTCGCAGAATTTACTGCAATTGCATAGGCAGCGCCAGTGTGTGCAGCAACGGCAGCTTCAAATGCAGGAACTTTTGGCCCTTGAGTTAAAAATTCGGAGCACAATACAGATACCACCGCATCGATGTCATCTTGACGTATGTCTTGTCTACCATAGGGAATAAATGAGCTGGATGTCATAGGCTTTCCATTTATTTCTAGTGTTCCTTCTGGTTAATTTCTATTATTTAATTCAGCAACACCTTTTTTAAAGTATTTAAAATCGCTTCAAATTCTGCAGTTCTAAATGCATCGTCAGTATACCAATTAGTTAAGTAGCGCTCGTTACTTGGGTTCACAGTGCTGGGAATTACGTGCGAGGTCAGCGATGCAACTAGCCATTCAAGAATATGGGCTGACCTCAAACTTGAGGATTTCAAAATGTCTTTCGATTTCAGTTTGATGGCCAAATCGAACCAAAGATCGCAGCCCGTTGGACACCATTCGATGCGCATTAGATCGCGCCAATTTTGGACTCGTTATCCGCAATCCAAGCCTTTAATTCTTCGCGCGTCATCCATTCTGTGTTGTTATCAGATGAATAGGTGAAACCATCCGGCACTTTAAGGCCATCTTTGATGCGAGCCGGACTCGAGGACCAATTGTTTATCGCAGGCAGAATTTTAAAATGCTCTGGGTATTCATAGGTGTGCGGAGCGTCTTCCTCGCCAATCATCTGCTCATGTAGCTTTTCCCCTGGGCGGATCCCAACAATTTTTTGAACTGCGCTTTGCGAAATTGATGCTGCAATATCCGTGACTTTCATGGATGGGATCTTCTTTACATAAATCTCTCCACCTTCCATATCTTCAAAAGCATGCCATACCAGCTTAACCCCGTCGTCTAGAGAAATCATGAATCTAGTCATTCGTGCATCTGTTATTGGAAATTCACCTTTATCTTTGATTGACATAAAGAATGGGATGACGGAACCACGCGATCCCATAACATTACCGTATCTGACCACCGCATAGCGTGTGCCATGTTCACCCCCGTAAGAGTTTGAGGCCACGAACAATTTATCGGAAGCCAATTTTGTTGCGCCGTATAAGTTTATTGGTGACGATGCTTTGTCGGTAGAAAGCGCAACAACCCGCTTTACACGGCAATCTACCGCTGCATCAATAACGTTCATTGCTCCGTTAATATTAGTTTTCACACACTCAAACGGATTATATTCGGCAGTAGGTACAATTTTGGTAGCCGCAGCATGGACCACATAATCAACATTCCGAAAGGCGCGGTACAGCCTTTCCCGATCTCGAACATCTCCTATGAAAAAACGTATGCGCGGGTCACCGCGATAGAGTTTGGCCATTTCCCACTGTTTCATTTCATCACGACTAAAGATTATAATCTTTTTAGGGTTATATTTTACAAGTGTTGTAGGCACGAAAGCATGACCGAAAGATCCGGTGCCGCCTGTCACCAAGATGTTTGAATTTTCGAACATATTGCTATCCCTTCACTCTTAAATTCTTGTTTTATTCATCTCTTGTTCCACAATCATTGCAGCTTTGTCGAGGTTATCTGACAAATTGCCATAAGTTTTCCGCAAAGTTACATGCCCTGTTTGTGGGTTATCATTCTCAATGAATTCGGTAAAGTTGTCGAGGGTATCAACATTGGGGAGACATTCAAATATCCGTTGAAAGCTATTCATTACGGCGACGGGCTTACCTTCATAAACTGCATCCAAAATAGTCGTAGAGGGGTGAGAGATCACACAGTCTACTAATGCCATAACATCATTAATAGTTGCCATAGCCATAATACCATAATGACGTTCTGATCGGATTATGTTTGGACACTCTTTACAAACTTTTGCAATTTTTTGTTCAATATCGCTGTGCCTTTTTCCGCGATGGCCTCGAAGTATTAGAGCAATATCTGGTCGAGACTGCGCTGCCGCTTTCCAAACCTTCAAAGCATTTTCAAACATTTGATCGGAGTACCGTTCAGACTCGAAGCCAAAATTGTAACATATTAACACTCGGCGAGAATAATTTGAAAGCTCCGCAGCTAGCTTGTCATGGTTTGGCCAAGCATCAAGTAAATTGGTTTTTGTAATGCCGGTCACGTGCAATCGATCTGCCACACCCGGGGCTAGAAAGCCTCTCGCTGTATTTGGCAAATCTGCCCATATTAGAAGAGTTTGTGAATAGTAATCCCAAACATCGCGCAGTACTCCCTGTGTGTGGAGGCCCTGCTGCACCATGCCATGTTGAATGAAAATAACATTTTTTTTAAACATTTTTATGAAATAATCTCGAGGACGAAATTTGCCGCCGAAGGCAATTGGGTCAGAGTGGGTTAATATGCAATCTGTACGTGCAATTTGAAGCCAGCTAAACAGTTCCACTCCGAATAAAGATTTGACAACATAAGGTACTCCTGATGCTTTTAGTGTTTGTTCAACCCGTGCATCAATTTTTATAAGCCTTTGGCTAACTATAATTTTTACATCAACATTGCCTCGTTTATGGAGGCGGATCATTAAAGGTATGCATGAATCAAAAGCTGGCATATGTGGCACGATCAGGAGTACGTTTTTTCTTTCATGAACCATTTTTATAACTAATGAGCTTACTGATAAATTTGAAAGTGAATTTAGCCGTATCATAATTTAATGCAGCAAAAGCTTTAGCCTTTTTTTGCTTCAATTGAAAATGCGATAGATCCTCATTTAAAGAAAGAAGGTGGGTGTATAAGGCGTGCGGGGTTTCAAAAGTTTCAAACACCCCTGCTTTTTGCGCAGGCCTTGCAATAAAATCGATCCCATAGGTAGAAGGTCCCATAATAACTGGGCAACCGGCTGACAAAGACTCAATAATATTATGTCCACCCATATCGGTAAAACTCGCCCCAACAAAAACCACATCCGCAAGTCCAAGGTAAAGATCCATTTCACCAAGTGTATCCCCTATCAGCACCTTATTTTTAGATTGTATAACATCAGTTATTTGGCTACGGCGCATATAGGGAATTTCGCAAGAGTCTAGTAAATCGGCAACGGCATCAAAGCGTTGTGGGCTACGCGGCACCCAGATTACACGTGCTTGCGGTGCGGCTTGAAGAAAATTTTCAACGATTTTTTGCAAAATAACCTCTTCACCTTTAACGGATGACGCAATCATGAAAGTGAACGTTGTATTCCAAGTCTCACGTAGATTGCGACCATAGGCTAGGAGGGCTGGATCTGGTTGCGTATCAAAGCGTAATTCGCCGGCAATAGATATGTTCTCAGGACGCACCCCGGTAGCAATATAGCGCTCAACATAATCCTGCGATCGTGTAAAAATATGATCGAACAAACGGTATAGATATAGTCCATGCCGCCGCCATGTTTGCAAACGTTTCATACGATTGGGTAAAAGATTGCCATTCGCCATGAACATTGGAATGGACAATCTGTCCGCTTCGATCAACATTGCTGGCCAAATTTCAATTTCCAAAACAATACCAAAGGCTGGCTTAGCGCGTCGTAAAAACAACTGCACTGTCCAGAAACAATCGAACGGCATATAAAGATGGGTTACCTGAGGGTTATTTCCAAATTGTTGTACGCCCCGATCAAAACCTGCTGGTGACAGGTGTGTTAGGAGGACGTGTTGTCCATCGTTTAGAAACTCTTGGACTAAGGGACGCGCAGCGTTCATTTCTCCAAGAGATGCTGCATATACCCAAACCCCTCCCTTAGCACCGACGGGCCCTAGTCCCCAACGATGGCTCACATTGTGAAGATGCCCTGGTTCTTTTCGCGCCCGCCATAAAGCGAGAATACCAGCTAGAGGCAGTGCAAAATGATAGGCTATTTGATAGATGATATAGGCAATCCGTGTTGAGATCGGAAGTTCACGGCGTTTGGGACGGTACCGCATAAACTAGCCTAAGCCCAGTGTACGAAACATTATCTCAGCAAGTTCCCAATCTTCGGGTGTATCGATGTCTTGCACCCGGGACCGTGGAAGCAGTATACCGGCTACTTTCCCTTCGAAAATCGATTTTCTAGATGCCCATGAACTGGCCTTCGCCCAATAGAATTGTCCCGCATCATGAAAACACTCTTCTAAATCTTGACTGCGCGTTGTGAACTGCTCCGGATTTATCATCTCTATCTGATCCAACGACTTAGCGCGCAAAGCCCGTTGGATAGGAAAGGCATAACTTGTTACAGAAATAGCAAAATCAGCTTGATTCAACTTTTCTCGACCAATCGCCAGTTTTTCAGGCTGTAGAAATGGGGCAGTGGCATAGAGGCAACATACAGTGCACTCATTATCCAAGCCCAAAGTATTGACCGCATGGGCCATTACATCAATGGTTGTTGCAAAATCATCTGACAAATGCTTTGGCCTTTTGAATGGCACTTCAACACCCAACGGGAGTACAGTCTCCGTGATTTCAACATCATCGGTCGATACAAAAATACGTTCAAATATGCCAGCAGATTGCGCAGCAGCAATTGCCCATTCGATCATTGGCTTTCCGCAAAAGTGTTTGATGTTCTTGCGCGGTATACGCTTTGACCCTCCTCGGGCGGGGATAATACAAATATTCATACTTGCCCCTTTTCAAGAGTGTAAGTGATTTGCAAAGGCATATGTCCATTGGCATTCATTTGTGCCCGTCTCTCATGATCGCCAATGGGCACATGCAAAACAAAACCTGCACTACGCTTTGATTTAATCTCGGGTAAGGGGTCATAGTCATGCAAAATTTGCTTTAATAGAACAGGAAGCATATGGTCGTAACCTGGGAGTAAATGTACACCAATTGAATTATCGTTTTGCAAGTAAAAATTACCAATACACTCGGTCGCTGCCAAAACAAAATTCCAGCTTCTGTAAGGGTGTTTTTTGATAAACTCCTTATGGTCTTCGAAGGAGGGTAAGTTGACATGACTAATTGCATGCTTACGTAATTTAAGAGCCTCATAAAGAGCGGTTATGTGATCGTCTTTCGGGACGATTTCCTTAAATGTCAAACGAATATAATTGTAACAGCAAAAACCTTTAACCCGGCTAGTTTCCAAAAAACCGCAAGCTGCAAAGCAATTGCGGCTTGCAACATTATCACTGCGAATGCGCGCACGAATAGGCATGGACCCTATTTGAGCTATACCTAAAGCTAATAAAGATTTACCATAGCCTTTTCCTTGCGCCTCAGGGGCAAGAGCAAGTGAAACTAAGGCATGATCATGTTCAACTGAGAAACGGACCACGCCGATTGGAACCCCATCTTGTTCTCCAATGAATACATGCTCGGTGTTACTTTGCAATGTGTGTGTTAACCACCTAATGTGATCTTCCCAAATCAGTGGCTTAGTTTGTTCCGACACTGCCCTGATATTTGGATCATTTCTCCAATCAAATAAGCTCTTAGCGTCACTTACTTTTGCCAATCGTACTGTAATCATCCCAAGCATGTTAACTGATATCTTCGTATCGGATGGGTGTGCCCTTTGGGATGTCACACAATGAATACTTTTCGTGTAGAGCGGTTGGATCATTTGCTGGTATCCCTGCATTAGGACGAATAAAGCGGAATAGATCTGAGGTTATTTTTTGCCCTTTTTTAATGTCTGCCGTGGCAAATGCAGAACGTCTACCGATCGATTTATTGACCAATTCAGCCTTTGTTGTTTCTTTGGTTGGCGATCCACGGAGTGCCATGATATCGTCTACACCGTTGGCGATATCTTTCATTATTTCCGGAGTAGCTGAAAAGCGGTGATCAGGCCCTTCACGGGTAGGGTCATTGGTATAATGCTTCTCAATAGCAACGGCGCCCATTGCAGCTGCAGTCAAAGGGGCGATAGATCCGAGTGTATGATCGGAAAATCCCACCAATCGATTAAACCTATTCCCGATTGCCGTCATAGCATTCAAATTAATGCTGTCTAGTGGTGCCGGATACGATGAACAACAATGCAATAAAATAATTGCTGCTGCATTATTTTTATCCAATACCTCGAGAGCGTGGTCAATTTCTGGTAAGGTAGCCATTCCAGTTGAGAGAATAATTGGTTTACCAGTTTGGGCAGTTGTGGCCAGAAGATCATCGAATGTCATCTCAAAACTGGCTATCTTGTATATTGGACATCCCAATGTTTCGATAAAATCTAAATCGCGTGGATCGTAAACCGAAGTGAATGGGATCAGGCCGCGTTCACGCGCACGCTGAAACAACGGTTGATGAAATTCCATCGGCATTCCAGCACCTTCATAAAGGTCATATAGGGTAGGACTGCCCCAAATTGGATCGATTTTCATACTTTGATGGTTTGATCGCATAGTTAAAGTGTCGGCAGTATAAGTTTGTAATTTCAAACAATCCCAGCCCGCATCTGCCGCAATGTCGACTAAAGCCAAGGCCTGATCAAGATCACGATCATGGTTTGCACTAACTTCAGCTATGAGTAATGGACGTTCTGTTGGACTGATTGTGCGATTTTCAATTATTAAACTTTGTGGGCGCATATCATTTGTCCAATGATTGGGTCGCATTGGGGTCTCTATTGTTTTGTTTAGTTCTTATATGAGTATTTGGCAATCGGATTTTAGAATGTTGGCAATCTATACGAAATTGAGAGCGAAATCGTTAGTTGAGAAACTGCCATCGGGCTTTGTTTTTGATAATTTTTCTTGGATCAAGTGGTGCCCGGGGGCGGATTTGAACCACCGACACGAGGATTTTCAGTCCACTGCTCTACCCCTGAGCTACCCGGGCACATACGACAAAATGTCGTAGGTGCAAAGTGTGTATGGTAAAGAAAAGAAGTTGTCTAGTGGCGTAAATTAATTTTGCTAAAATACTGACACAGAAAAGTGATTAAAGGCCTGAAGAAGCTTTTTGAGTTAGCAAATCAACAAACCGTTGTCTTTCAGGAACTGGTGATTTTACTGATAGTTCATTAAAAACTTTTTTTGTCAAAAAATATCCCGTTAATTTTAAGCCATCTATAATGTTATCTGAATTTTCAGACCCTTTTAAAATAATGGGTGGAAGGTGTAATAATTTTGGAGCCCACACCCCAGCTGCTTGTGCGCTGATGGCTCTCCCAGTCCTCGGCGATACATACCGGAGGTTGTCAGTACATCCAGAAACAGCACATTTTGACAAATCAAGCCCATAACCAAGCACACTCAACAATTCTAGTTCCCAATGAAGATAAGCCAGAGGCCAGACCTTTGGCTGACTAAGAAGGTCTAACAAATCCTCTGTTGTTCTATAAAAATTATCGTACGCATGTCTCTCGGGCAAAACTCTGGATAAAATTGTACTTACAGTCGTTAAGCCCGCTGTCAGAATTCTGTCATTCATAGCATTAACAGTACGAGCCCTAACTAATTCAACTTTAAAAGACCCAAGGTGATCTTGTAAGCGTGCACTCCAAGTTAGATCAAGCTGTGCCCCCACCTGAAGTATTGGTGAAAACTTTCGTGATGCTCCACCTTTCACAACACCCAAATACCGACCATAGCCTGGGCAAAAAGTATCTATGATTAATGATGTTTCACCATGCTTTCGCGTAGCTAATAATATCCCAACTGAGCGCCATTCCATTTCGTAAAAATAGAATAATCCCTAAAATTCGTCTAGGTAATTTTGCCCGTTCGCACTTTCTACTTCAACTATCCACAAATCTGGATCATTAGCTTTCTGCTTTTCTAAAAAAATATCTATTTTGGCATCTAGGTCCTCCAAAATTTTTACCCATAAGTTTCTATTATTTTGAAGATCGAAGGTCTTTTGATGAAGTTCCGCAAATCCATCCCTCTTGCTTATTTTCACTAAAATAGCCCCTGAATGATCATCTCCATGAGCTATCACATATGCGGCAATAGTTTGAAGTTCTAACCTTTTTAGGTAAGCCTGTACCCAAATTTTACTTCTTAAACGCGCCATTAATTTCCATCATTAAAATCAAGCCCCATTTCAACATATCTCTCTGCTTCGTTTAACCACTTTTCACGAACTTTAATTTGACAAAATAAATGCACTCTACACCCCAAAAAGCTCTCAAGCTCTTCTCGCGCCGCCATAGAAATAGACTTGATTGTTTCACCACGAGCACCCAAAATTATGCCTTTGTGACCACCGCGGGAAACGTAAATTATTTGATCAACCCTTACACTTCCATCCTTTTTATCCTCCCAATTTTCTGTTTCCACAGTTAACTGATAAGGAAGCTCTTGATGAAGTCTAAGAATGAGTTTTTCACGCGTAATATCCGCTGCAATCATTTTCAATGGTAAATCGGCAATTTGATCCTCAGGATAAAACCATGGACCATCTGGCATTTTATCTGCTAACCACAGTTTTAAATCTTTTGTTCCAAATCCTCGATCAGCAGAAATTAAAAATGTTTTTGAAAAACTGAAAAGTTCATTTAATTGCTTGGTTAAAGACAAAAGTACTGGCGATTTAACTTTATCGATTTTATTAATGGCAAGTACAACCGACCGGTTCTTACTTGAATTAGAAAGATCTCCAAGAATCCTTTCCACACCTTCAGTTAAGCCTCTATGAGCCTCGATAAGCAAAACAATCACATCAGCATCTGCCGCCCCACCCCATGCAGCGGCTACCATAGCCCTATCCAGTCGACGTCTTGGTTTAAACAAACCGGGAGTGTCAACAAATACTATTTGAGAGTTATCCGCGATTACGATCCCTCTAATTTTAGTCCGGGTAGTTTGAACTTTATGAGTAACTATGGAAACTTTCGAGCCTACAAAATGATTCAAAAGCGTAGACTTTCCAGCATTTGGTTCGCCGATAAGTGCCACAAAGCCTGCTTTTTTCATTCTTTATCCTTTAAAGTTTCCATAAGCATTCTGGCTGCTGCTTGCTCAGCGTCTCGCTTATTGCCAGCCTCCGCAAAGGTTTTGTTTTGGAGTCCCTTGCATCTAAATCAACATTAGAAATTCTTCTGTCCCATAATCTCAAAATTATATCTTTTGCAGCTTGAAATCCACCATCTAAATAAATTGCAGCCAATACAGCTTCCATTGCATCTCCAAGAACAGCATTTTTACGTCTCCCACCCGTAATCATCTCAGAACGGCCCAATTTCAAAACCAGTCCAAGATCTATTTCTTGCGCCTCACCAGAGCAGGCTTCTTTTCTAACAAGGGCATTAAAACGGGGAGCCAGCTTCCCTTCAGGTGCCTGTGGGTCCTGTTTAGCTATAGCTTCTGCTACGGTTAGACCCAGAACTCGATCACCAATAAACTCCAGCCGTTGATTGTCAGATCTATTTGTTGAAGAAAAAGAAGGATGAGTAAGTGCCTCCAAGAGATACTTCGGATCTTTGAATGTATATCCTAAACGCTTCTCAAATTTTTCGATATCAACGGACTTTTTCACTCAATACCCTCGAAAAAGCGATCACCCCTCCATGTCCAGAAGGCAAACATAGATCTACCAGCGGAAGAAAGAAGTACTCTGTCTGCTCTGCCAACAAGGTTTTCAAAAGGTACAAACCCTACACCACCTCTTGATTGAGATATACGGCTATCACTTGAATTATCCCTGTTATCTCCCAAAAAGAAATAATGTCCTACTGGCACATGATAAACAGGGGTATCATCTACTGTTTGACGCATAAAATTCAAAATAGAGTGCGAAACTCCATTCGGTAAAGTTTCAACAAATTTTTCCTTCTTACAAATGCCATTTTGCTCAACGACCTCATTTGCACAGCGAGGCATATTTCTAAATGGTCCTTGTGGCGCCTTTACTTCGTCAAACGTACCATCGGATATAACTTCTACTGGAGTTCCATTTATAAATACCAACCCATTTTTTATTTGTACTTTTTCACCGGGCAGAGCTATCAATCTTTTAATATAGTCTTGACCATTTGAAGGGTGACGAAACACAACTACATCACCACGCTTTGGCTCGGCTCCCAAAATTCTCTTATTACCCCCACGCAAAAAACCACATATGTCTTCTGCTTCGATATTTAGTCCAATGGCTGCTATTCTTACAGTCGGGCACGATGCATATGAATAACCATAGGACATTTTATTGACGAACAAAAAATCACCAATTAAAAGAGTGTCTTTCATTGAGCCAGATGGGATCCAAAATGGTTGGAAAAATAGGGTCCTGAAAATTCCAGCCAAAATAAGAGCAAATATTATTGTTTTTATGGTTTCGAGAAAACCTTCTTTTTTTTTGGGTTTAGCCATCCCAAGTGCTCCCTAAACTAATACTCTCTAATGCTATCTTGGTGAGATTGTGTCAAGCCAAAGGCTGTGCATCGATAATTACTATCGCATGAGCCCAAGGATGATCATCAGTAAGTGAAACGTGAAGAGTTGCCAAGTGTCCTTCAGGTGTCAAATCTTCCAAGCGCTTCTTTGCCCAACCGGTAAGTGTCATCACCGGTTGACCTGTCTCGATGTTACTTACTGCCATATCTTTCCATGAAATACCCATACGTAAACCAGTCCCAAGTGCTTTTGAACAGGCCTCCTTGGCTGCCCAACGTTTTGCTAGCGTACCTGCTTCATCTTTTCGTCGCCTTGCTTTGGCTTGTTCGTTTTTTGTAAAAACTCTGTTCCTAAATCTATCACCGTGACGAATAAGAACCTTATTAATCCTATCAATATTGGCTAAGTCTGTTCCTGTACCGATAATCAACTGGCGCGAGCCTCTCCGATGAGTTCTTTCATTTTTTTAATTGAATTCCCAAGACCATTAAATACGGCGTCACTAATTAAAAAATGTCCAATATTTAATTCTTTTAACTCTGGAAATGCTGCAATCTGGGATACAGTTTCATAAGTCAGGCCATGCCCTGCGTGCACCTCAAGACCTATGGAGCTTGCATGTGCACACATATTCTTTAAATTTTCAAATTCGGTTTCATATTTTGACTGATTTTGCTCATAATAATAATCACAATAAGCACCCGTGTGAAGCTCAACTACGGCCGCGCCAACCCTCTCAGCTGCTTCAACTTGAGCAGGCACTGCGGCAATGAATAAAGAAACTCTGCAGCCTGAATCACTTAACGGTTTAATAAATTCTCTCAACTTATTTTCTTCTTTCAAAACGTCTAAACCACCCTCTGTAGTCCGCTCCTCTCTCTTTTCTGGTACTAGGCATACAGCATGGGGTTTGTGCTTGAGCGCTATTTTCTGCATTTCTTCCGTGGCCGCCATCTCAAAATTCAACGGGATGTTCAAAGCTGCAATTAATCCATCAATATCCTCATCTCGAATATGGCGCCGGTCCTCTCTAAGATGTGCTGTAATGCCGTCCGCTCCCTCATTTTGGGCTAGAATAGCTGCCTCTACAGGATCAGGATACATACTACCCCTAGCATTTCGAATAGTGGCAACGTGATCAATATTTACACCCAGTCTCACATGACTTTCTGGTAACATACAAATCTCCAAGTAAGTTTATATTTATTTTTATTTACGAAACTTAGTACTTTTCTCTTTAATTTCTCTGAGTTTTTCTCGAAGGCGACCTTTGCGTCTGTTCTGATAAGCACGAATTAATGGCAAGCTGATCATCCAGCAAATAGAAGCCGCTATGATACCTGGGAAAATTCCGCCGATAAGGTATGGAAAGAAAACGTCCTGGTAAAATATTATTAGGTCATTCCATTCAACGGGACCACCAATGATAATAGAATAAAAATTAGATTTTAAGTCAAGGAAAGCACCTAGAAATAAAGATACCAAATTTTCACCGTCATGACCCAATCCCTCACTTGCTAGTAAAAATTCACCGGTGCGAAGGGATATAATTCCAATAGGAATATAAGTAAGAGGATTACCAAAAAATGTGGCAAGCAAGGCAGCCAAAATATTTCCCCTTAAAATAAACGCAATTGTTCCTGCAACTATAAAGTGAAGCCCGTAAAATGGTGTAAAAGTAGTAAATACACCAGCCCAAATACCTCTAGCAATTTTCTCTGGGTTATCAGGTAATCGGTGTAAGCGATGCTTTACGTACAATGCTGCCCTGGTCCAACCACCTTTTGGCCAAAGTAGGAATTGAAGTAATGAGCCCCATGACCTCTTTTCTCTCCGCTTAAAAACCATGATGCACCTCAAATAGTCGACTAGCTACCATGATTTCTGCTTCTTCTGGTGCGGGCCACCGTGGCAACGGCGTTTTCAGCATCCAACCTTGATAAGATTGCATGTAAGTGCTCAACATCTCGTAAATCCACAGTAAGTATTAATTTAAAGAAGTCTGGCTTGCGATCTAAAAACTCCATATCCGAGATATTAGCACCCAAATCACCAACAATTGTGCAAACTCTTCCCAAAACACCAGCATCATTACTGATGGTCATTTCTAGGGTGATTGGATAAATTGAGGGATGCTTGCCAGCATGCCAATGCAAGTCCAACCACAAATCCATATTATCTTCAAAACTTGCCAATGTGGAACAATCAATTGAGTGAACTGATACGCCCTTTCCACTGGTTGCTATGCCTACTATTCTCTCACCTGGCAAAGGTTGACAGCAAGGTCTTCGATTAAAAGATTGTCCCTCCGCAAGACCTATTACTGCAAGTTTTTGATCAATTTCAGGTTCTTTCGCTGTAGAAAAATCTGGAAATATGATGTTTATTACATCCCTCGGCTGCAACTCTGCGCTTCCCAATCTAGCATATAACTCTTCAACATCATTAATTCGAAGTTTCTTGGCTGTATTTTCTAAAGCTTTGTCTGTAGCTCTCTTACCAAAGTGCTCAAATGCTGCCCTCAAAAGTTGTTGCCCCATAATGATATATTTATCACGATCTGCTTCGCGCAGCGCGCGTCTAATTGCTGTCTTCGCCTTGCCAGTCTCTGTCATTTCAAGCCATGTGGCTTGCGGTTCTTGCCCCATTGCCGTAAGAATTTCTATAGATTGGCCATTTCTTAACCTTGTCCAAAGAGGTGCTCGCAACCCATCTATTTTTGCACCAACACAAGAATTTCCAATACGAGTATGAATTGCATATGCGAAATCAATTGGTGTTGCGCCCTTTGGTAGCTTTATGACTTCACCCTTTGGTGAAAAACAAAAGACCTTATCAGAATACATTTCAAGCTTTACAGCCTCTAAAAATGCTTCATGGTCTTCCTCTGTATTAAACTCCTCAATTAAGCTAGTTATCCATTTCACAGGATCGACGGTAAACGGGTTCTCACTTCTAACACCATCTCGATATGCCCAATGTGCTGCGATACCACTTTCAGCCACATCGTGCATTAGCTGGGTTCGTATTTGGACCTCCACACGGCGAGCGTTTCTACCTGAAACTGTAGTGTGAATAGACCGATATCCGTTAGATTTCGGCTGAGAGATATAATCCTTGAAACGGCCTGGGACTGCGCGCCAACGCTTATGAATTACGCCAAGTACACGGTAGCATTCCTCATCACTACTGCATATTATTCTAAATCCGTAAATATCTGACAGACGCGAAAAGGAAAGCGCTTTCTCTTGCATTTTGCGCCAAATAGAATAGGGCTTTTTTGCTCTACCTTCAATTTTAGCCTGAATTCCGGATGCCTCTAATTCTGAATGCATATCATCAGTTATTCTTTGAACAACATCACCAGTTTCTTTTTGTAAAACTATAAATCGTCTTATTATTGATGCCCGACCCTCGGAATTAAGTACACGAAAGGCAAGATCTTCAAGATCCTCTCTAATCGACTGCATGCCCATTCGGCCTGCTAGAGGAGCATATATTTCCATAGTCTCACGAGCCTTCTGGAGTTGCTTTTCAGGCTTCATCGATTTTATCGTTCGCATATTGTGCAAACGATCTGCGAGTTTAACTAAAATTACTCTGACATCCTGTGCAATTGCCATGAGCAGTTTACGCACATTTTCTGCCTCTTTAGTCTCAGTGGAGGTCAATTGCATATTTGTTAATTTTGTAACACCATCCACTAAATCAGCAATTTCTGAAGTGAACTGTTTTGTGATTTCGTCTTTGTTTGAAGACGTATCCTCGATGGTATCATGTAATAAGGCAGTTATAATTGTTGCGTCATCTAGCTGCTGATCAGCCAGTATCTCAGCAACTGCGACAGGATGAGAAAAATACTTTTCTCCAGACTTTCTAAATTGCCCCTCATGCTTTATTTGCCCATATTTATGGGCGTTTACAATCATCTCAAAATTAGATTTCGGATTGTAATTTTGTATCCGAGTGGCAAGCTCTTCTGCAGTTAACATTTGTCAGACCCTCAGGCCGCAGATTATCCTTTATCTTGAGCAGCCATAAGTGCGCGAAGCAATTTTTCTTCGCTCATATCATCATCCTCAGCGCGGTCACTATCATCACCACCACCCATCAGCACTGCCATTGAGTCATCCTCAGGTAGGTCAACCTCGATTTGAGTTTGATTGCTCTCTATTAACCTCTCACGCAATTCATCAGCAGTTTGTGTTTCATCGGCAATTTCTCTGAGAGATACAACTGGATTTTTATCATTATCACGCTCAACAGTTAGCGATGAACCAGAAGAGATTTCTCTAGCCCGGTGCGCAGCCAACATTACTAGCTCAAATCTATTAGGAACCTTATCTACACAATCTTCAACTGTGACCCGTGCCATGATTTTCTCCTGGGTATATCCTTGCAGACTCAGGCTTCTAGTAGATCAATCTGAAAATTACAAGAGTTGTTTATAAACATGTCAAGTCAGAGATTTCTTCAACACTCAAATCATTACAGAGTTCGCTGATGTTTTTCTTTAGGACCGGATGTATCCAACACGGTGCAATATCCAACAATGGTACAAGCACAAACGCTCTTTCGTGCATTCTTGGATGCGGTAGAATCAAATTAGAGGGTATTCTATTTAACTGATTTTCGAGATCTAAATCGTGCCAGTATAAATAAGTAGAGTTGCTTGGTTGGATGGATTGGCCAACAGCTAACAAATCCAGGTCTAATGTTCTTCCATCCCACCTTTTGCCACGAGATCTGCCAAATTTTTTTTCAATAGAATGCAGTTGATCCAAAATATTTTGAGGCTTTGCGTCAATACGGACTTTTACAACAGCATTTACAAAATCAGGACCAGAACCAATTGGAAACGCTGGGTTTTTAAAAAAGCGCGATATTGCTTGCAAGTTAAAATTAGACTTCTCTAACTCTATAATGGCTTTCTTGATCAGTTCCAGAGAAGAAACACCGTCTAAATTTAAATTACTACCAAGTGCAATAAACGCTGAGCTTTCCATATCAATATCTTTCGTTTTTCATATTGATATAATTTTCTTTCTTTCAGTTTATCAATTTAAATATAAATTCGAAAATGTTAATTTTTATTTATTTGAAGACAAATTTAACACAGAAATAAACACTTTTTGCTATCTTACTTCGTAAACATAAGGGTTTACCGATAACAATCATGAAGGTAATGTGGCGTAATAAATCAGTGGTCAGTACAAAATGAGAAATCCAAAATTAACTGTCTACATGGCTGCACCCCGAGGGTTTTGTGCAGGAGTTGATCGTGCTATTAAAATAGTAGAAATGGCGTTAGAAAAATGGGGGGAACCCGTTTATGTCCGACATGAGATTGTCCATAATAAATATGTGGTTGATGAGCTCAAATCAAAAGGTGCTATTTTTATAAAGGAAGTAAGCGATGCGCCAGTAGATAGACCGATAATTTTTTCCGCCCATGGAGTACCAAAATCCGTACCCCTTGAGGCAAAAAGCCGAAAAATGATTTATGTTGATGCAACATGCCCATTGGTCAGCAAAGTTCACATAGAGGCAGATAGGCATTTTGACAACGGGCTTCAAATAATCATGATCGGTCATGAGGGACATCCAGAAACTATCGGCACCATGGGGCAATTACCTGAGGGAGGCGTTTTACTGGTCGAGAGCACCAAAGATGTAGAAAATCTAATTGTTCGGGACGCTAGTAAGCTTGCCTACGTTACCCAAACCACCTTATCCATTGATGACACTGCTGAGGTCGTCGAGGCACTAAAAACTCGTTTTCCAACAATAGTAGGCCCTCACAAAGAGGATATTTGCTATGCAACCAGTAATAGACAAGCTGCAGTAAAAGAAATTGCTCCGGAAGTCGACGCTCTACTCGTAATTGGAGCACCAAATTCTTCAAATTCTCAACGGCTCGTAGAGGTCGCAAAAAAAGCAGGATGTGAAAACTCTCAAATGGTTCAAAGAGCTGCAGAAATCAACTGGAACTCACTAATGAATATAAAATCAGTAGGTATCACCGCAGGTGCATCGGCACCAGAAATACTGGTAAATGAAGTTGTTGATGCTCTGAAAGAAAGATTTGAAATAAAAACCCATTTGGTAGAAACAGCTACTGAAAGTGTGAATTTCAAAGTACCACGCATTCTACGGGAAGCTTTATGATTTCAAAAATACCTACAGGAGCTCTTATTTTAGGGCTGTCTGGAGTTATTCCCTTTGGGTGGGGTGCCGTAACCTTAGTTTCTGAGGAAGCTTTTAATTTTGGAATAAAATATTTTGGGGCACGCTTTGTTGGGCCTCTAATACAACTCTCTTACGGTATCATCATCCTCTGTTTCATGTCTGGCGTTCTTTGGGGCTTCGCCACAAAAATGGACAAAAAAAATGCGAGCATGGGCTATATNTGTATAAGAGACAGGCTATATACTATCTGTCATTCCAGCCTTATGGGCATTCTTCGCAATGGGCAGAGGGCCAACTAGTGACACAATTAGTTTAATTGTTGGATTCATAGCAGTTTTATTGATCGACAGACATTTCTACCTTTTAAAACTAACACCTCTCTGGTGGATGAAGTTGCGTATCCCACTCACTTTCGTTGTAATATCTTTGTTAGGCATTGGGATAATTATATGACTTCTGACATCAAAACGGTGCACATCTACGACACAAAAAGTTCTGAATATTTAGCAAATATATCAAAAGAACACCCACACAAAACTTTAAAATATTTTGCTGAAAATCTTCATAAAAAGTCAAACGTTCTGGATTATGGATGCGGACCAGGCCTTGCTGCAGAATATTTAGCAAACCTCGGACATAATGTAACGGCATTCGACGCGTCCCAAAACATGATAGAATTGGTACCTAAACATGCTAAAATTAGGTGTTATCAGGCGACATTCGATACTTTCTCAGAAAATGAAATATTTGATGGTATCTGGGCCAGTTTTTCACTTCTTCATGCAAAAAGGATAGATTTACCACGTTTACTTACTTGTATTAGAAGAGCCATTAAACCGGGTGGACTTTTTTCTATAGGATTAAAATTGGGAACTGGTGAAAAGAGAGATACGTTAGGTAGAAGATATATTTACGTCTCCCAAACTGAACTTTGCCAACTGCTAAAAAGCAGTGGTTTCGATGTTTTCGATCATATAACAGGAAAAGACATCGGATTAGATGGTGTTAATTCTGATTGGATATTTGCATATGCCAAAGCACAAACTAGTGGCTTATACTGACGGTGCCTGTTCAGGCAATCCTGGGCCAGGGGGATGGGGTGTCCTTCTTCAAGCTTTTTCAGATGGCAGAGTTGTCAAGGAACGAGAGCTTTCTAATGGAGAAAGGCTTACCACAAACAATAAAATGGAACTAAGAGCAGCAATCGCTGCGTTGGAAATCTTAGATCGGACAAGCGAAATTACAATCATTACAGATAGCAAATATGTTATGAATGGCATCCAAACTTGGCTCGCAGGTTGGAAAAAAAATAATTGGAAAACTGCTAGTAAAAAGCCAGTTAAAAATGAAGAATTATGGAAACGCCTAGATTTATTATGCGAACAGCATGAGGTCAACTGGAAGTGGGTTAAGGGTCATGCGGGGGATATGGGTAACGAGCGCGTTGACAAATTAGCTAGAAGCGCAATGGAACCCTTCAAAGAGGATTAACAGACCTAAATCTAATTTTTTTCAATAGTAAAATCAGCAAAAGCTCCGGCACCCTCATCTGCCGTGAAGCGTATAATTTCTCCGTTGTACTCAACTAACTGGCAATTTAAGCCCAGATCACGCTCACCCCAGAAGAGAGTTCGACAAAATAACTGATTATCCCACGACCAATTTCCGTTAACCGCGCGAAAAGCAGCTTTCCCGGTTATTGACCCATCATTCTGTACTACCAATTTTATTAGCGGCCTACTCAAAGTATGACCATCAACAATTTCTAAAAAGTCCATTTCATTGGATATTTTATCAAATTTTTCATTCGAGAATGCTTTAATACCAATGAGCATAAAAAGAAAAAAAAGAATAAATTTCATTGGAATTCTAAAGGTAAACTTGGCTTTGTATTTAATTTACTTTTCAAAAAATATCCCCAAACCTTACTAAATACCAAGAACATCTTTCATACTGTATTCACCCGGTTCTTGCTGAATACCCCACTCAACTGCTTTAAGTGCACCCCTGACAAAAATAGCACGATCTGTAGCTACATGGCGTAAAGTAATTCTTTCTCCAGCCGCTGCAAATAATACATCATGCTCTCCAACTACATCACCACCTCTAATAGAAACGAAGCCTATATCTCCTCTATTACGAGCCCCAGTTATTCCATCTCTTCCACTATCACGGACGTTTGATAATGATATTTTCCTTCCATCTGCTGCCGCATTCCCTAACATTAGAGCAGTACCTGAGGGAGCATCAACTTTTTTATTATGGTGCGTTTCAATGATTTCTATATCAAAATCACTATCTAAGGTTGCAGCAACTTTTTTAGTTAATTGAACTAGCAGATTTACACCCAAAGACATATTTCCAGCTCTTATAATCTTTGCTTTTTTACCGGAATTTTCTATCAAAGCTAACTCCTGATCATTAAAGCCGGTAGTACCTATCACATGCACAATCCCGCGTTCAGCAGCTAGTTTCGAAAATTCAACAGAGGCTTTTGGAGCAGAGAAATCAACAATGGCATCAGCATCTTTAAAAACCGAAGCTGGATCATCAGAGACTTCGACCCCAAGAGTGTTTAAACCGCTGACCAAACCTAGATCCTGACCAATCCAGTCATGACCTTCTCGTTCTAATGCTCCAACAAGCCTAGTTTTTGTACTACTCAGAACTCCTGAAACAATCATTTGCCCCATCCGCCCCGAAACACCCGTTACGACAACTCGAATATTTTCACTCATCGCTTAATTTCCAATCTATTTGGTGGCTGTTTAGCTGCTATTCAACCACTTGGCAAAGGGCAATTTACAGCTTACATAACGACATATGGCAAATAAATTTGATAAAACCACGCTTGGATCAAGTCAAAGACAACTAAGAGTAGGAGAATTAATAAGAAGAGCATTATCTGATCTTCTATTCAAAGGAGCTGTTCACGACCCCGAGCTGAACCGCTTGTCTATCACAGTTGGAGAAGTCACAACTTCTGCTGATCTAAAGATAGCGACTGCCTACGTTTGCCCATTAGGAGGACACGAAGGTGAAAATGCCATAGCGCTTTTAGCTAAAAACAAGTCTGAAATTAGACGGGCGATTTCCAAAGAGCTCACTCTTAAGTATGTCCCTGATATTCGCTTTCGTTTGGATGAAACATATGATCGGATGGATGAAACTAAGCGGTTATTTAGTTTAGACAGGGTAAAAAAGGATCTGGATATGTAATGCGGTTCTCAGCAATATATCTGTTTTGCGTTCTACTTTCCTCAAATGTATCTGCGCTAGATTGTCGGAAAGATATATTTGAAAATATCAACTTTACTATATGTGAAACTATTTAAACAATAGAAATGGGGTGCCATTCGGCAATTTTAACGCCTTACAAAAGGAGTTAGATGATAAAGGTAAAGAGCTCTTGTTTGCTATGAATGCAGGTATGTACCACTCTGATTTAAGCCCCGTTGGTCATTACATAGAAAAGCTCAGTAAAAAGAAAAATGTTGTCGCGAGACCCGGTCCAGGGAATTTCGGAATGCTACCCAATGGAATATTTTGCATTGGCTCTGATATGCTGAATATATATGAAACCTTAGAGTATTTACAAAATTCTCCAAAATGTACTTATGCCACACAGTCCGGACCAATGCTTGTTTGGAATAGCAAATTACATCCCCGTTTTATAGAAGACAGCCAATCTAAATTTATACGAAATGGTGTGGGAACAAGTGCGGACAAACAATTCGCCTACTTTGTGAAAGCAGAAAATAGGTTAAATTTACACACGTTCGCCCGGATATTTAAAGACAAATTAAAGGTACCTAATGCTCTGTATTTTGATGGGAAAGTTTCCAAATTATACTCAAAGGAGCTAGACCAGCATGACTTCGGTTGGCCAATAGGACCCATAGTTGCGGTAGTGCGCTCGAGAAATTAAACCAAGCGCACCACATAGCGATGCGAATTTAATGCTCAATGACTGGTTTTGCGGAGCCCTGAACAGCGATCTCTATCTGACGAGGCTTTAGTTCCTCTGGGACTTCTCTAAAGACATCAATATGAAGCATTCCGTCGGAATGGCTCGCACCTTTTACTTTCACATAATCGGCCAAATGAAACGTCCTTTCAAACGCACGGGTTGCGATCCCCTTGTGCAAGAAACTTTTTTCAGTAGTGCTATCATCTTTTTTACCAGAAATGATAAGCGTTTTGTTTTTAACTTCGACATTTAAATCTGCATCTGAAAATCCAGCAACTGCAATAGAAATCCGATATAAATCATCCGCTGTTTTTTCAATATCATAGGGAGGATAAGACGTTGTAGTTGAGTTGGTACTTATAACACGGTTCATCAAATCGGAGACTTGATCAAAGCCAATGCTTGCGCGGTATAATGGTGATAAATCAAAATGTTGCATAATTGTCATCCTTTAAAAGCAATAACTTGGTTAACGCCCAGTAATCTGGCGCGTGCGAATTACGGTCCCTATTCAGGCAACCATGCATTTTAAGTGGGTATTAATTTTTTTGTTTCAAGTGTAAGCATTGAAACGTTTTTTGAGCAATTGATACAATCTTACTTTATACCATGTCCTGTAAAGTGGATAATTTTGGCGGTTTAGGACCACCCGTCGCCCAATCTAATAATTCAACAGTATGAACGACTGGGATATCCGTGCCGGAACTAATCTGTATCATGCAGCCAATATTGCCAGCCGCAATAATATTAGGACTTTTTTCTTCGATATTTTTAACCTTTAACTTTTTTAAAGTATTCGAAATATCTGGTTGAAGTAGGTTATAGGTCCCTGCTGAACCGCAGCATATATGAGCATCGGACGGCTGTGACACCTTAAAACCAGCACGTTCAAGTAATTTTATGGGGCTTTGCTTAATTTGTTGTCCATGTTGTAAAGAGCAAGCGGAGTGGTAAACTACATTTAAATTATTGCTGCTTAATATCGGGGTTAAGTCAAACTCGACCAAAAATTCAGAAATATCCTTTGCTAACTTAGAAACTTTCAATGCGGTTGCAGCTAGGTCGGTATCTTCGAACATGTGGCCATAATCCTTTACGGTAGTTCCACAGCCACTTGTGTTAATAATAATGGCGTCGAGCCCATTAAATTCAATCTCGTTGTTCCAGGCCTCTATGTTCGCCCTAGCCAACTGAAGGGCTTTATCTGTGTCGCCCATGTGATGGGTTAATGCGCCACAACATCCTTGTCCTTTCACAATAACTACTTCACACCCCATGCGTCTTAAAATACGGATTGTTGCATCATTTATATCGGTATCCAAAACTTTTTGTGCACAACCAGTCATTAACGCTACCCGCTTTTTTACTTCTGGCTTTTGTGACAAAAAAACTTGAGGATCATCATTAAGGCTAGGTGGAAGGATTTTTTTTGGTGCAAGTGCAAGCATCGCTCTAAGTCTTTTACCCGGCACCAGTGGTGAAATAGGCTTAGCTAGTTTTGCGAGGATTAATGAAAACCTAAATCTTGTTGGAAAAGGCAGAATCAACGCCAATAGCCAACGCAAGTATCTATCCGCAGCAGGCCTTTTATAATTTTTATTGATATAGCTTCGGGCATGATCAATTAGATGCATGTAATGGACGCCCGAAGGACAAGTTGTCATGCAGGACAGGCACGACAAGCACCTATCTATATGTTTAACGGTTTGCAAATCGGGAGTTCTTTCATTCTCCAGCATGTCCTTCATTAGGTATATTCGGCCCCTCGGACTATCCAATTCATCACCCAAAATTTTATATGTTGGACACGTGGCGGTACAGAAGCCACAGTGGACACATGACCTTAAAACTTCGTTAGACCTCTTAAAGTCCGGATTTCTAAGTTGCTCAGGAGAGAAGTTTGTCTGCATAGCTAAATAACCAAGTACTGGTTTAAGATCTGCTTCGGGTCAAAACTTTTTCTAATTCCTTCCTTTATCCCAGAAATAGTACCATCATAAGGATGGAACATTGGTATTTTCTTTGATTTTGTTTGCAAGCATGTTCCATGTCCCGACCCTGCGGGGACGTGTTCTCTTACATCTTGCTTTGGAGAAGCTAGTCCCCAAATCAAACCTCCACCCCAATCATAAAAATAATCATTAAATTTTGTTTTTTGTACAATTTGAGTACTTGCGGTGGGCTTAACGGATAGCCTCCAAAGATCATCATTATTAGATTTGAGTGATGAAAGCAGCGAAATATTACGCCAGACTTGCATACTTTTATCAGCATCAAGGGTGTGAATTTCTCCGTATTTTTTAACAATTTCCATTAATCTTTCTACCCGGTATTTTACAGAATTTTCAAAGCCTTCTACCCTAATCATTGTTTCCTTTTGCTTAGGGATATGAGCTAACCCAGAGACATCAAATGGCGTTGCGGTTGCATCAATCATGGCATCTAATGCAAGTTGGTCATTCAGCCCATGTATTACAATAGTAGCTTCTGTCTCTGGCTTCGGCAGCACTTTAAAAGAAACTTCTGTGAGTATCCCTAAAGTTCCCCAACTGCCGGCAAATAGTTTAACCAAATCATAGCCTGTTACATTTTTCATAACCCGACCACCATTTTGAATTATATTCCCTAATCCATCAACGAGCCGGATACCCAAAAGAAAATCTCTCGCAGCACCTACTCGCAATCTACTTGAGCCACTGACGTTAGCGGCAAAGACTCCTCCAATTGTGCTGCTTCCTTTTTTATTAATAAACCGTGACCAATTATAGGGATCAAATGCTAAACATTGACCCTCGGAAGTAAGAGTTTTTTGTATCTCAGAAAGCGGTGTACCAGCTTTTGCTATCATTGTTAAAGCACCGGGTTCGTAGTCAATAACTCCACTTAGTTTTGAAGTCGAAATAATTTTTGAACCAGACGGAGCCAATACGCGAGTATTTCCACCAGCAACGGATAATGGTTCCTTTGCCTCGGATAAAATTGCTGCAACTTCAATCTCGCTAGAAGGAAAAAACAAAGGCCCGCTCTAAAAATTATATGCCATTCTACGGGCTTCGGTATGATGTAGCGGAAAAACTTTTAAAGGGTTTAAGAGCCATTTTGAATCGAAAACATCTTTAATTCGTAATTGAGCATCAATGTCGTTGGACGTAAACTGATAATCCATCAATTCCCGTTTTTCTATTCCCACACCATGTTCACCTGTTAAACAGCCACCTACTTCAACGCAGAGCCGTAAAATTTCAGCTCCAAATTCTTCACATTTAGTCAATTCGCCAGGCTTATTTGCATCGTAAAGGATGAGTGGATGCATGTTACCGTCACCTGCATGAAAAACATTTGCAACACTGAGGCCGTAAGTTTTACTCATTTCTCCTATACATTTTAAGACATAAGGCAATTTATTTACAGGAATTGTACCGTCAAGGCACATATAATCTGCAATTTGACCCATTGCCCCAAAAGCTGACTTTCGCCCAAGCCAAATACGGTTTGCTTGCTCCTCATCTTTTGCTCGTCTCAGTTCAGTTGGATCAAGTGATTTAGCGATAACCATAATTTTATCTATCTGTTCATCAATTTCGTCCAAGCTACCTTCCACCTCAACAATAAGTAAGGCCTCACAGTCTGGGTAACCAGCGCCAGAAAAAGTTTCTGTGGCCTCAATACATGGCCTATCCATAAACTCAATTGCTACAGGCAAGATACCCGCTTTAATAATATTTGAAACACATTGACCGGCTACTTCGTTACTATTGAAGCCAATCAGAACAGGTAGAGCACCCTCTGGCTTGTGCAATATTCGTAAAGTTGCCTCTGTCACGATGCCCAATTGACCCTCTGAACCACAAACGACAGACAAAAGATCAAGACCATTAGAATCAAAAGCGGCCCCACCAATTTCCAAAATCTGACCATCCATAGTTACTAACTTAACCCCAAGTAGATTATTAGACGTCACACCATACTTCAGACAATGAGCGCCTCCAGAATTCATCCCTATGTTTCCAGCTATGGCGCATGCCAGTTGGCTAGACGGATCGGGCGCATAGAAATAACCATTATCCTCAACAGCATTTGTTACCCCTATATTTGTTAGGCCCGATTGTACCCTTATAAATCGGTCACGATAATCTGTCTCCAGAACACTATTCATTTTAGAGACCCCCAAAACTACGCTATCAGCAGAAGGCATCGCACCGCCCGCCAAAGAAGTGCCAGAACCCCTTGGAATAACTGGAATGTTCATTTTATGGCATAGTTTCAATACTTCCGACACCTGAGCTGTAGTCTCTGGCAATACAACCAGCATTGGAGGACAACGATAGGCCGTTAGCGCATCGCATTCATAGGCTAAAGTTTCTGCTTTATCCTCTATTATTGATGATGCGGGCAGAACTTTTTTTAAAGCTTCGACGAGTTCAGGTTTTTTTTCAATCCTGGAAGTACTTGCTAAGGGTATGTCCATATGGAGCCTTTTTGGTAAATTTATATAACCAATTTTTTTAAATTGGCAATATCCACCAGCAATAAGAAAAAATTACTGTATCCACTTTCTTAAGATTCAGATTATTTGCATAATTATTAGGTGCAATTCTGAATAAAAAGATTACTTCTCTTAAGGGAAAAAGGCATAGATAATGGCATCAGAAAACAGAAAACAGAAAGAAATAGCAACAGCAGAAGGCATTGCATCAGCTGCTCGCAAGGTTTCAAAGAAAGGACATCCGCCCGTACATCTTTGGGATCCACCATTTTGTGGGAATTTAGATATTCGAATAGCCCGAGATGGCACTTGGTATTACCTGGGAAGTCCTATTGGGAGATTTGAACTTGTTAAGCTTTTTTCTTCAATCCTAAGAAAAGATGAGGATAAGTACTTTTTGGTAACTCCAGCCGAAAAAGTGGGAATTAAAGTAGACGATGCACCATTTGTAGCAGTCGATTTTTCAGTTGTTGGCAATGGCAACAATCAAACATTGATTTTTGAAACCCATGTTGGTGATACGGTTAAACTCAATAATGAGAACCCATTGCGCGTGACAATTGATCAAAACAGTGGAGAACCAAAACCGTATATTCACATTAGGTCTGGTCTGGAAGCTCTTATTGACAGAAAAAGCTTTTACAGATTGATCGAAATTTGCTCAATTAAAACTCACAATAAAGAAGACTGGTTTGGTATATTTTCAAATAAAAATTTCTTTCCCATCATTCTTGCTTCTGAATTAAGCTAGGTATTTAATGAGCTTGAGCCCAGTTCTCGCCATGGCCTGCATCGACGAGAATAGGAATATCTAATTTAACCGCTGGATACGACGCTTCTTCCATTATTGATTTAGCTACAGAAATTAAAGCCTCTACGTCACCCTGGTCTACCTCAAACAAAAGTTCATCATGAACTTGCAAAAGCATTTTTGCGTTAAGATGTGAAATTGCATTTGGCATGCGTATCATTGCCCTGCGAATAATATCAGCGGCTGTTCCTTGGATTGGAGCATTTATAGCTGCACGCTTAGCAAAGCCAGCATTTGGACCTTTTGCATTTATTTCAAGCGTATGGATAATTCTTCCAAACAATGTTTCCACATAATTTTTTTCCTTAGCAAACCGAATGGTTTCGTCCATATATTCCTTTATGCCCGGAAATCTCTCAAAGTATCTGTCTATAAAGGCTTGGGCATCTGAACGTGGGATTCTTAAATTTCGGGCTAAACCAAATCCAGATATACCATAAATAACTCCAAAATTTATTGCCTTAGCCTGCCTTCTGATCTCAGACGTCATTTCATCAAGAGGCACATTGAACATTTCTGACGCCGTCATCGCATGAATATCTAATCCATCACGAAATGCTTTTTTCAAACTATCGATAGATGCTACGTGAGCAAGAATCCTCAACTCAATTTGACTGTAATCTAAACTTACAAGAACTTTTCCAGTTTCTGCGATAAAAGCTTCTCGAATACGCCGTCCCTCTTCGGATCGAATGGGTATATTTTGTAAGTTAGGATCAGCTGACGCTAGTCGCCCTGTATTAGCCCCAGCTATAACATATGATGTATGAACACGGCCAGATGAAGGATTGATGTGGTCTTGTAATGCGTCAGTATAAGTTGACTTCAACTTACTTAATTGTCGCCAGTCTATTACCTTCCTTGGCAAATCATATTCTGTAGCAAGATCTGCCAAAACATCAGCACCCGTAGAATAGGCACCCGTTTTCCCTTTGGCCCCACCAGCATATCCAAGTTTATCAAATAGGATTTCCCCTAACTGTTTTGGGCTACCAACATTGAACGTTTCTCCTGCAAGGCTATAAATTTCTTCCTCTAAATGAGCCATTTTTTGCGAAAATGAGTTTGACATCCTAACAAGTGTGTCTCTATCAACTTTAATACCCAAAAGCTCCATATCTGACAGAACTCGAACCAAGGGGCGTTCAAGGGTTTCATAAACCTTTGTTACTTTAGACAAGTGAAGCTTAGGTTTGAAGAGCTTCCATAATCGGATGGTTATGTCAGCATCTTCAGCCGCGTAATTACTAGCTTCATCTATCGGGACAAAGTCAAATGTTATTGCTGATTTCCCAGTTCCGATCAATGATTTTATAGAAACTGGTGTGTGACCTAAATATTTTTCAGACAGCGTATCCATACTATGCCGGTGAATGCCGCCATGCAGTGCATAGGACATTAGCATTGTATCATCAATCGCCTCAAAGGCTAAGCCATATTTTGATAATATTTTTATATCATATTTTATATTTTGGCCAACAATTAGAACCGCTGGATCAGATAAAACTGGTCCTATGAGTTCTGTCGCTACTGCTATAGGAATTTGATTAGCACACAGTTTACTTGAACCAAATAAACCATCAGCGGGCTCGCCTTCTTTGTGTCCAACAGGAATGTAACATGCATAACCTGGCTTAATGCAGAGCGATATCCCGACAAGCTCGGCTTTCGTTTCATCCAATCCTGTCGTCTCAGTATCAAAAGCTACATATCCGTGATAGCGAATATCCTCAATCCACTGCTTCAATCTTTCAATAGACCTGACGGTTTCATAGTTTTTAGTCGTTATTGGTCCATAAATATTTTCTTCATTTTTTTCATTCAGTTTTTTGTTAGATGGTGGAAGTTCAGCTATTTCAACGTTAAACTGTTCTGAAACCCTTTTTAAAATGGTACGAAACTCCATTTTTTTTAAAAATTCCACTAAGACATCTATTCTTGGAGGAGAAACTACCAGGTCATCGATCGCAAAATCTAACTTCATTGCGCAATCCAATTTCACTAACTGCTTTGAAATTCGTATTTGATCCGCGAAGTTAATTAAAGTTTCTCTTCGTTTGGGTTGTTTTATCTCATGTGCATTATCCAGAAGGTTTTCTAATGTGCCAAATATATTAATTAGCTCAGCTGCTGTTTTTACTCCAATACCAGGTGCACCTGGGACGTTGTCAACGCTATCACCAGCTAATGCTTGTACGTCTACTACAAGCTCTGGGTTAACTCCAAATTTTTCAACTACAGCATCACGATTAATTCGCCGATTTTTCATTGCGTCGAACATTTCAACGCCATCACCAACAAGCTGCATCAAATCTTTATCTGAACTAATGATTGTTACACGACCTCCAGCCTCCCGAGCCTGACAAGCAAGCGTCGCTATTATATCATCAGCCTCAAAACCTACTACTTCCTTGCACGAAATATTAAAGGCGTTTGTAGCATCCCTTGTTAACGGAAATTGAGGTACTAGATCTTCAGGAGCAGGAGGCCTGTTAGCTTTATAATCCTTGTAGATTTCATTACGAAAACTTTTGCCAGAATGATCAAAAATAACTGCCGCATGAGTTGCCGCATCTACACCAGTATTATTTTGAATATACCGAAAGAGCATATTACAAAAGCCACTGACTGCTCCGATAGGTAGACCGTCGGACGACCGAGTAAGTGGTGGAAGTGCATGATATGCACGAAATATAAATGCAGATCCATCAATCAAATGTAGATGATGACCTTTACCAAATTTCATAGTCTCTTATCCATTCAAACCAAATTCAAGAGCCATGAAGTCTATTGATTCAATCTAGTCTCAAAATCGCAGTGAATAATTTTACAATCACAATAAGGGCACTCTACCCATCCTTTATCCATTGGAATTTGAAGCCAAACCTTTGGGTGGCCAAGGGCTCCCCCACCACCGTCACATGACACGCGAAATGTATTAACTATTCTTGTTTCTGGTGCATCGACTACCATAATTTCATCCTACTCATGTCTAAACTCACAAATGATACTACACTTAATACCTATTAGCTTTTTGATATCATGGGCCCTAAATTTCGCCCACCCAGAATGTGTACATGCAAATGTGGAACTTCTTGCAAACCCGCTTCACCTGAATTGGAGATAGCCCTAAAACCACCACCACCCTGCGAGGGCTCCACCTCTAAGATCTTGCAGACCTTCCCAATTGCTCGGACGAAGTCAGTAATTTCCTCACTAGAAGCAATTTGGGCAAAATGGTCATAAGTGACATACGAACCTTTTGGAATTACTAAAACATGTTTTGGAGCAGCCGGGTTAATATCGTGAAACGCTAAGCTGTGTTCCGTTTCTAGAACCTTATTACATGGGATCTCACCCCGTAGTATCTTTGCAAAAATATTTTGATCATCATAATTGTATGGCATTTCTTTCTCAATTCATACTTCTATAAAAATAGTACCCCAATGTTAAACTACAGCGTCAGTAAACCCTGAAATAAGTTCAGACTGAATAAATAGATCCTTTACTGAAACCTTTGGCCTTGGACCAATATGTCCAATAACTTCTCCCGCAGCAATATTACCCATCTTACAACTTGTTTCTAGATCACAATTAGACGCCATACCATATAGAAAACCTGCCGCGAATTGATCACCTGCACCAGTTGTGTCAATGGGCGAAATTTTTTTAACTCCAACATCAACCCTTTGAGCACCTTTAATTGCCGTAACACCCTTGTCAGCTTTTGTACAAACCACCAAAGCGCAAATTTTGCTTGTTTGGTTGAGAGCCTTTTCTAAGTCCTCGGTTTCAAAAAGACTCTTTATTTCATCCTCATTTCCTATCACGAAATCAAGATCATTTTCGATTAGATTTAGAAAATCGCCTCTATGCCTCTCCACACAAAACGGATCCGATATAGCAATTCCTGTTTTACCCCCAGCTAGTTTTGTATCTCGCGCAAGCTTTACAAATGCCTCCTTTCCTTTATTTTTATCAAAAAGATAGCCTTCCAAGAATACAAAAGCTGCTCTGCTTGCTAAATTTGTTGGTATATCATCAATACTCAAATCACCAGAGATACCTAAATAAGTATTCATCGATCGCTCACCATCTTGCGAATTAAAGATCATTGACCTCGAGGTCGGGAGCTGGCCATTAGAGACTGGTGGATTGAGAAAATCTGTACCCGATGCCGCGGTTGCTTGAGCATAAAACCTTCCCAGCTCATCATCACATACACGCCCAACAAAAGCAGTTTTACCTCCCAGAGAACTAATACCAGTCACTGTATTCGCTACCGAGCCTCCCGCGGCATTTGTTCGTGCGCCCATCGAATTATACAAAAATTCAGAACGATCTTTTTCGATAAGCTGCATGATGCCCTTTTCAATTCCCATTTTTTCGAGAAACCTGTCATCGCATGGAGAAATTATATCAACAACAGCATTGCCAATTCCAACCACATCATATTTTTTCATAAATTTTTATCCTCGAATAAACATAAATCCCTTATGATGCAGTTTCCACAAAGAGGTTTACGTGCCTTACAGAAATACCTACCATGTAAAATCAACCAATGATGTGCATGCAGTTGAAGATCTGCTGGAATATTATCTTCTATTGCTCGCTCCACTGCATCAACATCTTTACCAGGTGCGATACCACTTCTGTTACCAACTCTAAAAATATGTGTATCAACAGCCTGAGCAGGGTGTCTCCACCACATATTCAAAACAACATTTGCAGTTTTTCGTCCAACTCCAGGTAGGCTCTCTAAAGCAGCGCGTGAATTAGGAACAATACCATTATACTGATCGACCAAAATTTGGCTAAGCTTGATTACGTTTCTCGCTTTGTTACGATACAACCCAATAGTCTTTATGTACTCTATTAAACCGTCTTCACCCAACTTAATCATGTCTTCCGGACTACTTATAACCTTAAACAGTTTCTCAGTAGCTTTGTTAACACCTTTATCGGTAGATTGTGCACTTAATGCAACCGCAACCAATAGGGTATACACATTAGTATGATTGAGTTCACCCGTCGGTTCGGGATCCGCTTCTTTAAATCGCTCAAAGATTTCTTTTAAAACATGAAAATTTAATTGACTGCTCATGTACTTACATTTGCAATTATTTCCAAGAAAGAACAAGGCTGAATAACAATAGGTTTTTCACTGAGCTCAATAGTTTTTCTAAAATACCAAACCATGTAGTCTAGATGGATGAAACTCTTGGAAAAGTTTCAGCGACAAATGGGCTTGGTAGAAAAACATTTCAAGTATGCAAGCTGGGCGATAAGACTCACTTATAAAGATAACTCTCATTGAGTTTCACACGTTTAATTGACCCTATATTTGTAATTATCGAAAGTTGCCTTTTATTTCTTCAATAGTTAGCATTAATAATATGCCGGAGAGTAAAAATTAAAATAGCCGATAATGATGAGCCAAATTCAACCAAAGAGCCAAAAACTATATGATCTCACCATAAATTGGCAAACTGAAAATACTAACCACCTTTTATCACAATCAACTAATTTTCTTGTTCACTACGGATTTACGAATAGCCCGTTCGGCAAAGCTCTAGTCATGGGAACAAAACAAGGGATATGTGGAATAGCATTTGCAGATCAATTAGGCGATGAAGAGACACTACGAGATATGATGCAGCGCTGGCCACAATCGACCTTTACTCATAATGAAGAGCTCATATTGAAACTCTCATCGCCAATATTTGATTTTTCTGGCAAAACACAATTACAAGTTATTGGTTCACCATTTCAGATTAAGGTTTGGAAGGCACTATTTCAAATACAAGCCGGCCAGGTTGTAACTTACTCAGAGGTGGCAACCGCAATTAATAAACCATCTTCCATTCGTGCTGTCGCAACGGCAATTGGCCGTAATCCAATAAGCTTCCTAATACCCTGTCATAGGGTGATACAAAAATCTGGGGGTTTAGGCGGATATCATTGGGGACTTCCAATTAAAAAACATATACTCAACTTTGAGAATGAAAAATCAAGAAATCCGATTGGATAAAAAGTAAAATTGTTTAAATTTATAAAACTCATTTACATAATGTCTCTTGAGAATATTGAGTTTATTATTTTTGATAATCCATCTGTATCATCATCATTAAACGCTGCGGGCAGATCACTGTCTATATCCAACACAGCTATTAAGGCTCATACACCATTAAAAACTGGTACGACAAGCTCTGACTTGTATTTGGAGAGCAGGCTATATGGTTTTGCACAGAGCTTACATCATTTATTTAGTGAGGCTTTCCTGTTGATGCAACCAGTCCGCATATGCCACGATTAACTGGAATACGCAAACAACCGTGGCCACCCTGATAGGGGCCAATATTTAAAACTTTTGGCTCTGTAACTCTGTAAAATCCAGTCCAATCAAACCGATCATCAGAATAATGAATTTCACATACAATTTTAGCCATTAAGGCCACACTATTGGTCTCACCTTTGCATAACTTTAAAATTCTTGCTAATGCGTCTTCATAAATAATGCGTCTGCTCAATATAAATGACCGTAACGATTTTAACGACTATACTTCAAAAATAATGGCGACGAATTAATGTAATGGACCATTAATTAAGATGAAAATATAAAGGATAGTGTCCATCCTTAAAGGGTCCAAATAGATCGCGTACATCAGGATGTTCGACCGGCTCACCAGATGGATCCTCAATCAAATTCTGCTCTGATACATACGCGACATAAAATGTATTCTCATTTTCAGCAAGTAAGTGATAGAATGGCTGTTCTTTCGAAGGGCGACTATCTTCCGGTAGATTTTCGTACCATTCATCTGAGTTATTAAATTCTGGGTCAACGTCAAATACAACCCCACGAAAGGGGTGCTTTTTATGCCGAACTACCTGGCCAAGATGATATTTAGCAAATTTAGTAAACATAATCATAAGCCCTAACTCTGAAAGTGTTGGCTTTCAAGAGATTTTTCGATTGATAAAATTATCATTTTTTGAATTCATCGTACGGGTGCGAATAAAAAACTTAAAAACAGGATACTTTTTAGGTTTTAGGTTTTTTATTTCAGTTTATTTTTTACATTTCAGAATTTTTTATCTATCTATTAGGAATAAATAAAAAGCGAGGGGCAATGAGCACAATTCTTCGCTCTATTTTACTACTTTGTTTTATCTCTTCCTGTAGCTTTGGCAACTTTAGGAAGCCAATAGACTATAACGATGCATGCTCAATTTTAGCTGGCAAACGACATTATTACAGAGCCTTCAAGAATACAAATCGTAAATGGGGAGTTCCCATACATGTTCAAATGGCAGTAATATATTATGAAAGTAGTTTTCAAAATCGAGCCAAAACACCAATGAGGTATTTTTTAGGGATTATACCATTGGGGCGCGAGAGTTCTGCATTTGGATACGCCCAGGCGCTTGATGGCACCTGGACTGACTATAAAAAAGCCACTGGCCGCTCCATTGCAAGAAGGAGCAGCATAAGAGACTCTGCGGATTTCATGGGCTGGTACATGACCAAAACAAGAAAATTAACAGGTGTCTCACTTAGTGACGCAAAAAACCAATACCTTGCATATCACGAAGGCCAGGTAGGATACCTAAAGGGTTCTTACAAAAGAAAGCAATGGTTGATCAACAAGGCAAAAAATGTTGGCAACCGAAGTTCAAGATATAAAAGACAACTTTCAAGTTGTATCAGGACTTGAAGAAATTAATTTCTCCGGCGCTCTATTTCCAGTTGAATATTAAATTGCATCTCACCTAGAGAAATATTCTCTTCGTATCGCTCAATACTCATCAAAGTAGCACTGCCACTCTCGTCTTGTATAATCCAACGGGTAAGAACAGGCTTTTTACCAGAAAAAATTAATTTTATATATCCTCGCTCTGGGTGTTTAGGATCATATAATGAGAGCGACGTCTCACCTTGATTAAAATCATGCGAAAGAATGTTAGAGGAACCAACAAAGTTAATCGAATTCTCAAGAACCAATGAAAATGGAGTAATACTCAAAGGAAAAGATGTTGGCTCCGGATCTCCTTTTGGATCAAAAATTGCTAGCTGACCACCGGATCCAAGTATCAGCAAGTTTTCAGGTTCTTTATAATCTATTCTTAATCTTCCTGGCTTTTTTATTAGAATAACACCGTTTGCTTCAGAACCATCATCGGAAAACTGATGAAAATCGGCTTGAAAAGTATCAAGTTTATTGAAGTAATTCGATAACTCAGTTAACGAAAATTTTTCAGCACTCGCAAGATTCATCCCCAATAGCCAGATACAAAGAAAATTTATGACAAATCTGATTAATTTCATAAATATAATCTAACCATTACGATATCTGAAAATTTTTCATTTTAGAAACCTATGTAGATCATTGTTCTGGAACTAAAATTTCTCGCTTACCGACATGATTAGCGGTCGAAACTAAACCCTGCTCTTCCATCTGCTCTACTAATCGAGCCGCTTTGTTATAACCAATAGAAAGTTTACGCTGTATATAACTTGTAGAACATTTACGGTCCCTCAGCACGATCGATACGGCCTCATCGTAAATAGTATCTTCGCCGTCTGAATTTCCACCAAGTCCAAGCACCATATCAATGCCATCAGCTTTTTCCTCATCAGGTCCATCGATAACTCCCGACATATAGTCTGGCGGGCCAAAAGCCTTTAGATGTCTAACAACTTCCTCCACCTCTTCATCGCTTACAAATGGGCCATGGCACCGAGTAATCTTTGACCCTCCAGCCATATAAAGCATATCCCCCATTCCCAGTAATTGCTCCGCACCCATTTCTCCAAGAATTGTTCGACTATCAATCTTCGATGTAACTTGAAAAGAAATACGCGTTGGAAAATTAGCTTTCACCGTTCCAGTTATGACATCAACCGATGGTCGTTGCGTGGCCATAATTATATGAATTCCCGAAGCACGTGCCATTTGAGCTAGCCGCTGAATACATGCTTCAATTTCTTTACCTGCAACCATCATAAGATCAGCCATTTCATCTACGACGACTACGATATATGGCATCTTTTCAGGTTCAAACTCTTCAGTTTCAAAAATCGGATCGCCAGTTTCTTCATCAAAGCCAGTTTGTATTGTACGAGAAAAATTCTCATTTTTCATCAAAGCATCTGAAACCCTGGTATTAAACCCATCAATGTTTCGAACGCCCATTTTTGACATTCTGCGATATCGCTCCTCCATTTCACCAACCACCCACTTAAGCGCTACAACTGCTTTTTTGGGATCAGTAACGACTGGGCTCAAAAGATGTGGTATCCCATCATAAACACTTAATTCTAGCATTTTAGGATCAATCATTATCATCCGACACTCTTCGGGCGTAAGTTTATATAGAAGGGAGAGTATCATTGTATTTATTGCTACTGATTTTCCAGAACCGGTCGTTCCGGCAATCAAAAGATGAGGCATCTTAGCTAAATTGGCTACCACTGGTTCACCACCAATGTCTTTTCCGAGAGCAATAGGAAGTTTTTGATTACCGTCACCGAAAGCTCTACTTGAGAAAATTTCGCGGAGCACAACTTTTTCTCTATCCTCATTTGGTAATTCTATTCCGATAACAGACCTTCCAGGTACTGTAGAAACCCTTGCTGCAAGCGCGGACATTGATCGAGCGATATCGTCTGCCAAACCAATAACGCGGCTTGCCTTTAATCCTGGAGCCGGCTCTAATTCATACATTGTGACTACTGGCCCTGGCCGCACACTAACAATTTCACCTTTGATCCCATAATCATCCAGTACTGCTTCCAAGAGCCTTGCATTTTCCTCTAGAGCTTCATCTGAAAGATATGTTCTTTTAATTTCCACAGGCGTTGCTAATAAGTTCAAAGGTGGTAATTCGAATTCCACTTTTCCATCATCGAAGTTTAATCTTGGCTCTGCCTCTTCTATTGCACGCTTTGATCTTTTAAATGTTTTTGAAATTGGCGCATGGACAAGCTTCTTGGTCTCTAACTTTGGCAGATTGAGGCTATCCATTGAGTATCCAGAAATGAATTCTTGCTCAAATTCCTCTGGATCTTCGCTACTTACCTCATTAAATTCTTCCTGGTGAAACTGGCTATCACTTGAAATTGGCGGTTCTAAACGATCTAAACTGGAGCGATAAGTCGAAACAAACTTGTCCTCAACTTTCTGTTGACCATATTCTTTAAAGTCATCAGTGATTTTACTAGTAACCGGGGGGGTGCGATCCCGGATTATAGAAGTTATTTTATTCGTTATGCGGTCACCTCTGTAGTGACTATCATTATCAATCATTGGCTCCTCTCGAACTAATTGAGAAGTTTCTTTGCCGATAGACGGTTTCAAGTTGAAAAGAATTCTACTAATCAACCCTCCAGTTTTTTGGGTACTTATGTTATCTTGATCATGGTTCCCCTGCATCGATGAACTCTTTCTTGAGATAGGCAAAAGAGCTATCCGCGCGACCAAAGCAAAGATATAGATACAAAACAAAAAAGAGCCTTTAAGCAAAAATTTGGAAATCCCCCTCACTTCTTTCCTCGAAAATCCAGATACGAATAGAAGCGTTATCAGCAAAATAACGGACATCGTTAACGTTATCATATTTACCCATGTAGTAGAAACTTCGGGTAAAGATTTTAGTATGACACCAACTGACGTCTCTCCAAATAGGCCGCCTAATCCAACCTTATGTACCCATGTACTATTAGGGACGAGAGTGGCAAAAAAAGCAGAAGAAAATGCCATTGCGACAGGAAAAAAGATCATCCGAGTGATAGCTCTCTCGACACCACTGTGGCATACAAATCTTACACCCCAAATTAGAAGAAAAACTGGCAAAGAAAAACTACCCCAACCTAAAATAAGTATTAACGGGGCAGCTATTGATGAGCCAATTACGCCTAGTATATTTTGAGTAGGTTCATCGCTAATAGACCAGAAACTTCTGTCGTTGGGAGAGTATGACCATAGCAACAAGAATATGCCAATACTAATCGCAATAAGTATGAGCCCCAGTATTTCTGTTCCACGCCTCTGCAAAGCTTCTTTTAAACTATTATCTATAAAAGGACTGCGACTAGGCGCCTGATTATATGCCATTTTTGTACCTATACTTGTTTTTCATGAAGAAATTCTCTTATTTTCGATAGTCCGCGCTTAGTTTCTTCCGGCTCTGAAACCATTGCTACTCTTATAAATTGATCTCCTGGGCTTTGACCGTTAAAATCTTTAGACAAATACCTACCCGGCAAAACTCGTACTCCGCAATTTTGCCAAAGCTCTAATGCTACTTTCTCACCATCACAGACATTTATCCAAAGAAAAAACCCTGCTTCTGGGCTAAAATATCCATCAAAATCATTAAAAATTTGATCGGCAATTTTATATTTTTTCTCATAAATTTTACGATTTTTAACAACATGTTCTTCATCACTCCAAACTGATGCAGAAACGTGCTGCAAGGGCTCTGGAATAGGTGCACCAGAATAAGCTTTCAGTTGCTTCATTAGCTTTATATTTTTTTCGCCAGATGCTGCGAAACCCGATCTTAAACCTGGCAGGTTCGAACGCTTAGATAGCGAATGGAAAGTAACCACTCTATTAGGATCAGCGCCTAATTTTTCTGAAACTTGCATCAGCCCTGGGGGAGGAGCGTATCGATAAATTTCGCTATAGCATTCATCTGCAAATATTATGAAATCATATTTTTCAGCCAACTCAATCAATGCAGTTAGGTAATCCACTGTAGCGACTGCACCCTGGGGATTAGATGGTGAGCAAATATATGCGGCTGACGTTTTATTGAGTATATCCGCTTTTAAGCCAAAGTAATCTGGGAGATGCCCACTCTGCGCATCTGTTGAAATAAATAGTGGCTCTGAATTCACGGATAAAGCCGAAATCATGTAAACTTGATAGAATGGATTTGGTATTAGGACGAAAGGCTGGCTGTCGCTTAATTCCTCAGGGCATAAAGCCATACTTACATTATATAGACCCTCACGAGTACCGTTTACTGGTAAAATATTTTTATCAGAGGAGAGTGTAACACCAAAACGCTGATAAAACCAATCAACTATAGATGTTTGAAGTTTTTCAATGCCATCATTTGCTGGATATCGATTAAATCCATCAAGATGGTCTAAAAGAACGTCTTTAATCCAGAGTGGATAAAGATGCTGTGGTTCACCAATAGTCATATTATACTGCGGACCAACGAAATTATGCCCATCTAAAAGAGCACGTAAACGCGGAAACGCATATTCCGGGAGGTGTGAAAACCGCTCGGGGTACATAAAAACTTTGCCTCAATTTTTGGGTCTTATGCCCGTTTATTGAAACACTTTAACTCACACTGTGCACGACGTCCATAATAACCGTATTAAAATTGCCAAATTGTGACGGTAAAGGCTCAATCACTTTAGGATTGCCATTTCAGCTGCTTTGCCGAGGCTGAGTAGTTTTTCCTCCCTATTGGGCAGGGCCATTATGGATAATCCACAACTATTATAGGTTGTGGGAATTGTCAGAGAACAAATCCCCATTAAGTTACCAATACGAGTATTTCTTAGAGCCATAAGATTTTGAGAAACATAGTAACCATTATCTGATTCCAATCTCTCCAAATTTGGCGGCATAATAGGACAAGTTGGCAATATGATCCCATCAAACTCTGAACATTTCGCAGCATATTGCTTTTTGAAGATTTCTAAATCCCTCATCGCTTTTAAATATTCAGAGGCTAGCACGTCTTTGCCGCCACGAAATCTTTGGAGGATTTCACCATACATAAGCTCAGGTGCAGCCTCTATTTTATCTTTCCATTCAGCGTAAGCTTCCGAGGGATATACCAAACCGGAGAGCGCCAAAGCGCTTTCTACCTCACCTATTTCAATTTCTTTAATCTTAAAACCAAAATTTGATAATGCTTTTACTGATGCTTCGAAAGCGAGTGCTGGCTTTTGCTGCAAATCATCAAGTGCTGTGCCTTTCAGTATTGCAAGCCTGCCCCTTTCAATTGACTTGTGCTCTAGGTCAATGGGTTTATTTGAAGTAATAACAGAGAATAATAGCCCAGCATCGTCAACTGTTTTGACTATAGGTCCGATAGTGTCAAAACTTCTACACAACGGAACAACGCCTTCCATCGATACCCTTCCTAAGGTAGTTTTTAAACCAACTAAATCATTCCAAGCTGCTGGAATTCTAACAGACCCCCCTGTATCAGAACCTATTGCGGCCGGAGCAAGACCAAAAGCTACTGATGCAGCTGCTCCAGATGAAGAGCCGCCGGCGACGGCGCCTAGATCATTTACACAAGGAGGCGTTTTAGTAATCGGGTTCAAGCCCAAACCAGAGAATGCTAGCTCCGACATATGTGTTTTCCCTAAAGTGACCAGTCCATTGATAGATGCCTGTTCTAGAATAGCACAGTCAGTTTGAGGCATACGTCCTTTTAACAAGTCCGAGCCAGCCGTAGTTTCATGACCCGCGACATCAAATAAATCCTTCCAACTGATGGGCACGCCATCTAATGGACCCATGCGTAAACCTAATTTTTGCCTTTTTCGTGCATCCTCCGCTTCGCCAAATGCCCGCTCTTTGGTAACCTCTACATAAATACGTTCGGTTAAAGTGCTTTTTTGTATAGCCTCAAAGTAAGCCTCAAGTACCTCCACAGGATTAATAAGATTATTTTCAAACGCATCTCCCAGTTCAGAAGCACTCATTTTGAATGGATCAACCATTTTCTTATCTTTCTTAAAATTAGCGGCAATCCAACTCATGGACAAATCAAATCTAAACGTCATTATCGTATTATGGCAATAGACAGTGATATTATAATTATTGGCGGGGGGTTAAACGGATCCTTGATGGCAATCGTCGCAGCCAAGTTCGGATTATCCTCAATAGTTTTAGATGCGAAAGAGAACGACACTAGCAGGGAAAATCGTTTTGATGGCAGAAGCTACGCATTAGCCTTAAGTTCTATTCGTTTGCTTAAAAATATTGATGTTTTTGATGATATACGAGACAACTCCCAACCTATTTTGGACATCAAAATTTTAGATGGGAAACTAGTCCAAGGTCCGTCTCAATTTAGTTTACATTTTGATAATAATGATATCCACGATGGCCCAATGGGCCAAATGGTGGAAGACAGATTCATTCGCAACGCACTGTTTGCTAAGATTTACGAAAGCGATCAAATAGACTACAAATTTGCTTCTGAAGTGATGGAGCACAAACGAGAGAAGGGATGCATAAGCGTAAAGCTAAGAAATGGTAATAAACTTCATACAAGGCTTGTAATTGGAGCTGATGGGAAAAACAGTGAACTAGCAAGACGAGCAGGCATTAAGAAGACAGGTTGGAAATATAATCAAACTGCACTTGTCTGTGCTATCGAACATGAGATTGAACACAACGGATTGGCTTGGCAATATTTTTTACCAAATGGACCCCTCGCTGTTCTGCCAATGAAAGGTAAGCATTCATCTGTAGTTTGGACTGAACAGAATATTTATGCAAAAGCGGTTAATTCTTATGATAAAACTAAATACACAAGTATATTAGAAGCACGTCTTGGTAATTTCTTGGGAAAATTTAAAATCATAGGTGACCGGCACTCATATCCACTTGAGTTGAAAATAGCAGATCAGTTTGTTGATGAAAGATTGGCATTGGTTGGAGATGCTGCTCATAGCATACATCCTATAGCTGGTCAGGGTTTGAATGCAGGTTTCAAGGATATTGCCGTTCTAGCCCAAGTAATCGAGGATGCTTTTCTTCGGGGAGAGGATTTTGGAAGTTTAGGAGTTCTTAAGCGTTATGAAGAATGGCGTAGGTTCGACAGTGTTCAACTCGCGTACAGTACTGACTTGTTTAACAAGTTATTTTCCAATGAAAATGAAGCTCTTCGCCTCGCACGTAATGTCGGAATGAAAATTCTGGACAGCATTCCTGGTGTTAAGCAAAAAATTATCAAAGAGGCCACAGGTTTAACGGGTGAGTTGCCCCGGTTAATGCATTAAGCTTTGTTAATAGTCCTAGCGGCCTCTACCAACATAATTGGTATACCATCTCGAATCGGGAAGGCTAAACCAGCCTTGCTAGATATCAGCTCATTATTTTCCGAGTTATATTCTAATAACGAATGGGTGACTGGACATACTAAGGCTTCAAGCATTGATGAAGCAAATCTTTGATCGACTTCAGTTTTATTGTTAGACTTCTTCACTGTAAAATTTCGTCACTTGAGCCGCCTCTCAAGTTGTACTCAATTAAAGTCACCAAAGTTTCACGCCGCGTAACCAAAGACGGGGCTTCTAATAAGGCCTGCTTTTCCTCTATTTCAAAATCGAGCATCATTGAGAGCGCGTTTATAAGTAATTCGTCGTCAGCGTCCCTAAGAGATTCCCAATCGGTCGATAGCCCACGCCGTTTTAAATATTTCGACAAAAGGTCAAAAAAGAATTTCCTATCTAACTTTGGATCTTTTTCAGTAGTACCATGATCCTGATCAAAACCATGCCAATCAACTTCAAATTTACGATAAGGATGAAACCCCTCGATCTCACCACCAATCCTATACCGCGAAACACCAGTAATAGTGATCATGTAACGTCCATCTTCCGTCTCAGAAAATTGGGTTAATTTACCAGCACAACCAATAGCACTCAGGCGCTCCTTCCCCTCATGCTCACTGGGTTGGATCATCCCAAGGAGGCGATGGGAAGTTTTCATCACATCTTCGATCATTGCGAGATACCTGGGCTCAAAAATGTGTAACGGCAACCTCGCACGGGGAAGCAATAGAGCTCTAGGTAGCGGGAAGACTGGTAAAACTTCAGGCAATTCAAGATTTTTACTCATGAAAGTCATTTAGCCCAATCTAAAAGTTAAGCAAATATCATACTGCTTAATTTCCTTCTGCCATTTAACACGATCGGGTCGTTAGCCTCGAGAGCGTCGAATATTGTAAATAACTGGACTTTGGCAGCACCATCATTCCAATCTGGATCTCTGCGAAAAAGTTCCAGTAATTGAGCGACTGCTTCATCTAGATTATCAGCAGCATAAAGGGCCTGTGAGTATTCAAAGCGTGCTTTACTATCCGCTGGATCAGAAGAAACTACCGCCTCTAACTCTGCCAATGGGCCTGCATCGAGCGCCTGCTTTGCCAGGGCAATTTTAGCAAAGACTGCTTCGATGTCTGAACTATCAGAAATTTCAGCAGGAACACCATTCAGAACAGCCTCAGCCCCATCAATATCTTCAAGAGCCAATTTCGCCCTTGCTAATCCGCTATATGCTTTTACGTTTTGATTATCTTCCTCAATTATAGCTGAAAACACTTGTGCCGCATCGCTTGCGGATCCCTCTGCGAGCATCTCTTCTGCACTATTGAGGGCTTCAGAAAGACCCCCACTTACTTCACCACCAGCGGATTGAATAACCCGAGCCACAAAAGCTTCAATTTCAGAATTAGGTACAGCGCCTTGAAAGCCGTCGACTGGTTGGCCATTATGAAACGCATATACAGTTGGAATTGATTGCACTCTCAGCTGACCCGCGATGGCTTGATTATCATCAATATTGACCTTCACCATCTTGACCGCGCCGTTGGAGGCCAATACCGCTTTTTCAAGCATTGGTCCCAGTGTTTTACAAGGGCCACACCAGGGTGCCCAAAAATCCACAATAACCGGCACTTCCTGACTGGCTTCAATAACATCCGTCATGAAAGTATCTTCATTTACATCTTTAACTAAGTCGCCGGCGTTAGATTTATCCGCACCAATTTCTAACATTTTTACCTCTTCATAATTATTAATCTCTTATATGGGCCTTTATGATCAAAAATTAAACATCAAAAACAACAAATATTGGGGCATGGTCGCTTGGCTGGTCCCAACCTCTCACATCGCGTGCAATTATCACTGCACTTACAAAGTTTGAAATATCAGGAGTAGCCCAAACATGATCAAGTCTTCTTCCTTTATCTGCAGTACTCCAATCCTTTGCCCGATAAGACCACCAAGAGAAAAGGTTTCCATCAGGAATAACCAGCCTGACAACGTCTTCCCAAGGTCCTGAGTTTTGGACCTTTTTGAGGTGTTTAAGTTCAATTGGCGTGTGGCTAACAACTTTGGATAGTTTCTTGTGATCCCAAACATCATCTGGTCTGGGAGCGATATTAAGGTCACCCACTAATATCGATCTTTTAAGATCAAGATTATTAAAATACTTTTCCATACATGTTAAGTAACTCAATTTCTGAGAAAATTTTTCATTTACGTTTGGATCAGGCTCATCACCACCAGCTGGAACATAAAAGTTGTGGACAGTTACACCACTCTCTAATACCACAGCAATATGACGAGCATGACCTAAATTGGCAAAATCCTCCGAGAACTCAGCTTTGATAGGTAATTTAGAAAGAATTGCTACGCCGTTGTAACCTTTTTGACCTCTTGCAGCGTAGTACGCAAACCCAAGCTCTTTAAAGCTTGCAAATGGCATTTTTTCAACCGGGGATTTACATTCCTGTAAGCAAATCAAATCAGGCGAATAATCAGTTAAATATCTAACAAGCAAATTTTCTCTTAATCGGAAGGAATTTATATTCCATGTAGCTACTTTTAAAACCACTATACCCCCTAAATCAATACTGTAGAAAAACCATTAAAAGGCTTTCTTAGGCAACAACTGGTATCCACCTTTTTTAGTAACAATTAATTCATCGCCAGCAAAACTAACTCTAACCTTCTTGCGAAGCCGGTATATATAGGTTTCTAGTGTGTGCGTTGTTAGGCTTGTAGTATGACTCCAAACCTCATTCAATAAAACCTCTTTGGAAACGATACGATCTCTATATCGGTACAAATATTTCAATATATTTGTTTCTTTTTCCGTTAAGTTTACCGTCTGCCCGTTCTGCAGTTTTATTAACTTAGAGCCTGGGCAAAACTGGATATTGCCTATAGAGATTATTACTTCGGAAGAAAACTCATACTTCGATAACAAGCGTCTCATACATTCCAGCAACGATACGATTTTAAATGGCCGTTGTAAGCAAGCTAGAAGACGCCCTGTATTTTGCTCTTCAAGCTCTGTAATTTCCTTGACTGAACAAGAAAAGATAATTGGCCCAGAAAACCCAACTTGAAAAAGCAAATCCAAGAAGTTTTGCACACTCCCTTTTAGCATTTTGGGGTTTAATATCACTAGATCAAAATGATTATCTTTAAAAAACAAATGAACATCATCACAATTTTTTGCTTTAGTAATAAAATATTCATCACTTGCCAAAAGAAGTTCGCACAGCGCAGACAAAACTATTGTATCATCTTCAACCAATAATAAATTCTTACGCTGCAACATCGGAATATATTTTTTCTAAAATTTTGAATTATACCTAATAGCAAGAGTATCCAGTTTCCAGATATCAAAATATACTCTAAAGATCTATACTAGCATTCTTGTAAAACTTTGAAATTAGCGTACCACTACCGTAAAAAACGCGATAGACCTTTAAAAAATGAGTAAGTTTGGTAACATAAATATTACACTGGGTGAGCGTGTTTCCAGGATCTACACAGATCTGCGTCTGGGCATACCAGTAATTATACGCGCAGCAGATGAACATCTTGTAGTACCAGTTGAAACTCTTAATCAGACACGTTTTGATTTATTCCGATCATTGGAAACCAACCTAAGACTTGTAGTATCGTCTCGACGAGCAAACACTCTTAAAATGTCGTCTTACGACAAAGGATTAGCACGTATTGAAGTCCCAGCTGACCGAAATTTAGAGTGGCTTAAAGCCGTGGCAGACCCATCGAAAGACCTAATTTACGGCATAAAAGGCCCTTTTGTGCAAATGAGGGGAGGAGATACCAGAATAGATAACTTAGGAATCTTATTGAGTAAGACAGCACAGCTTTTACCTGCAATTTTGACGGTTAATCTGAAGGCCTCAGAAATTAAGACAGATAACCTAACTTCAATTAAAATTACCGATTTAGTATCCTTTTTTGAGCAAGAGCCTATTTCGCGTGAAATCATTTCTGCAAGAATTCCAACCCAAACCGCTGAATTTGGTAAACTTCATGTCTTCAGGCCTGAATTGGACGGTCCAGAACATTACGCCATGGAGTTTGGAGAAATAGATAGAAATAGCCCTGTCCTTGTGAGAATACATTCCGCATGTTTTACAGGTGATATACTGGGAAGCCTCAAATGTGATTGTGGAGCGCAATTAAGTGAGGCTACACGTCAAATAAATATGAATGGTTCGGGAGTTCTTCTCTATCTTAATCAAGAGGGGAGAGGTATCGGGCTTGCTAACAAAATGCGAGCCTACGCTTTACAGGACGAAGGCTTTGATACAGTTGAAGCCAACCATCGCCTGGGCTTTGAAGACGACGAACGCAATTTCAAAATTGCGGCCTCTATTCTAAAAGAGCTAGAGATTAATTCAATTCGACTAATGACAAATAATCCTAGCAAAATCAATTTATTAGGAGAAAATGGTATTAATATTTACGAGCGGGTCTCTCTAAAAATTAAAGGAAATAAATTCAACGCACACTATCTTGGTACAAAAGCGAAAAAATCTGGCCATTTGTTATAATGCTCCGCAATAAAAATCTATTTTTAACATCGCAAGGATTGATTTGTCCGGACCGAATTATACCTGTCTCCTATGGAAAAGGAGGTATTTCAAAACGCCCAAAGAAGCATGAACCAACGACACCAACCGGTCAGCATACAATTATAGGAATGCTGTACCGTCCAGATAGGCTTAAAAAACCAAGAGACTGGGCAATGCCAATACTTATTAATTCATTCTGGTCCAACGACGAAAGAGATCCAGATTATAATCTAATGGTTACTTATTCAAATACGTATCGCAGAAAAAAATTACGTGTGCCAACGCCAACATATGATCTTATTTTGCTCACAGACTGGAATTGGCCACAGGCGATCAAAGGAAGAGGATCGGCATTTTTCATACACCAATGGTCAGCTAAAAAGGCACCAACCAATGGAAGTATCGCAATGTCCCGCGAGGCTCTTTTTTGGCTTGCTGCAAAAGTTGATTACGGCACCAAGATAACAATTAAAGTCACTTAGGACGTGATCCAAAGATAGCTGAACCTACCCGAACATGCGTTGCGCCGAACGATATCGCTTTCTCAAAATCATCAGACATACCCATTGATAAGCCGGCTAATCCATTATTATCGGCCAGTTTTTTTAATAGGGCGAAATGTAGACTAACTTCCTCGTCTACTGGAGGGATGGCCATCAGGCCCAAAATTGGAAGATCCATCGCCCTACAATCATTAATAAAATTTTCCAAATCCTTAACCATAATACCGGCCTTCTGAACTTCTTCACCAGTGTTGACCTGTATGAATAATTCCGGGCATTTACCAAGTTCTTGGGCTAATCGCGCGATGGTATTCGCCAACTTTGGGCGATCAAGAGAATGTATATAGTCAAATACCTCGATAGCTTGCCGTGCCTTATTTGTCTGTAATGGACCAACCATATGCAATTTTACTTTGGTGTAATTTTCTCGCCAAGTTGGCCACTTGGCTTCCGCCTCTTGAACGTAATTCTCACCAAATTAATTTAGATACTGCAATTAAAGAGGTAGTATCTGGAAGCCTAGAATATTTTACTTCTGCATCGGCTATTCGTGTTATTATATCAGATAATGACATTCGAAAGACCCATTTTTTAGTAAGTTGATTACCAAGTCTTAAATTAGATATATAGAATGAAAAAAGGCGACCTAATTAGATCGCCTTAATTGTTAATTATACTTAGATAATTAGAATGAGAAACCTACGCCCGCGAAAGTTGTTTCGTCGTCGTTGGTACCTAGGTTAAACGTTGCTCCGCCACCCAAGTCATATGCCATTGTAGCTTCCCATGACTCGTCGGTCGCGTCATCTGCTTCAACTGCAACAGAAACTGCACCAGAAGAGTATGATACACCTAGCGTATTTACATCTTCACTGTTCTCTAAAGATACAGACATTCCATCCGCCATAGCATATGTTACTGTGACTGAAGATGTGTCAGCGCCAGCACGATCTGTGTCTGATTCTGCGCTTACAGTAATGTCACCCATTGCATAAGTAACAGTTACAGTAGATGCGTCACCTTCGTCAGATGTTGCTACAGAACCTGAAATTGCGCCTGCGCTATAACCGATTGACAATGATGTTGGATCTGCATCTTCCAATCCAGTAACAACGCTATATGTTAGATCGCCCATAGCACCGGAAATTCCGATATCACCTGCGATGTCGTCGTCATAGAGATCGTCAACGCCATCTTGAGACAATTCAATTGTTAGACCTGATACACCAATAGTAACAGCAACGTTGTCATCTGTGCCCATGTCTTGTGTGTCTAGTTCAAAGTCACCCACATCAAGAGTCTGACCGCCGCCCATATCTAATGAAGCCGAAAAGGTCATTCCACTGTCTGATGCGCCGCTTAGTGAGAAACCTAAATCTACGCCTGAATATACTGAGAGGTCCGCGCCGTTGGCACCGAATACACCGGCCCCACCTGAACCTGACATTGAGACGTCTGCTGATGCGAAACCTGCTGATAGTGTCAGCGCTGATGTCGCTAGTAGAACTTTTTTCATTTTTTATCCCTCGGGTTATAATAAACAAATTGGCCTACGACAGAATCTCCGACGCAGGAATATGTTAGTTGTGGCAAGTTTATACCCCTCAGTGCAACCTAATCTCACCATAGGTCTTGAGGATCAAAAAATATGATGCAGGTTTGCCACACTGTAAAATACACCTAAACTATTAAGCATGGTAATTTAAATATGGCCTAAATAATAGAAGCTTGCTCTAAGTTAATAGCTCATGTAAATTCGATTAATCGAGTTTGAGGATCGCATGACTAACTTAAAATTTACTGTTTTATCGTTTTTAACCATATTATTGATAGCAAGCTGCGGCAGCGATTCTAACACTTTGGACGATAAAAGCTATTTATCAACACTGCCAGCCGCAGAAAGTGAAGATCGCGAAACTATATGGGACGCCTTCAATAGAGAGGCGACGCGAGAACCAGTAAAAGTGAATCGATATATTTGGCAGGCGGCACTTGATGTACTAGACTTCATGCCAATTGAAACTATCGATCCATTTTCAGGCGTGATCGTCAAAGGATTTGGAGTGCCGCTCGGTGGTAAAATACAATATCGCGCTACAATTTATGTAATTGATCCCGCGCTAGAAGCGAGGTCCCTGAGAGTTTCGCTGCAGACAAAATCTGGACCAGTTAATGCTGCTACAATGAAAGAAATAGAAAATGCGATTCTTTCCAGAGCAAGGCAAATGCGAAAGGCAGACGGATAATTGAGCCAAAGTGGCAAAGTGCGTGGGAAGACTTAAAAATTTTTAATTCTAAAATAGATCTAAAAAAGCCAAAATATTATGTTTTGGAAATGTTCCCGTATCCATCAGGAAGAATACATATGGGACATGTACGTAACTACACCATGGGGGATTTGGTAGCACGATACAAACTAAGCACTGGTTTTAATGTTTTGCATCCAATGGGTTGGGATGCATTTGGTATGCCCGCAGAAAATGCAGCGATGGCTTCGAACGGTCATCCAAAAAAATGGACCTACAACAACATTTCAATAATGAAAGATCAAATGAAACCACTCGGTTTGTCTATTGATTGGCAAAGAGAGTTTGCAACGTGCGATCCGGAGTACTATGGCCAACAACAGGCACTATTTCTTGATTTTTTAGAAGCGGGTTTGGTTTATAGAAAAAATGCAGTTGTAAACTGGGATCCAGTAGACTTAACAGTTCTTGCTAACGAACAAGTGGAAAACGGCCGAGGCTGGAGATCTGGAGCAGTTGTTGAAAGAAGAGAACTAACCCAATGGTTTTTTAAAATTTCGGAGTTTTCAGATGATTTGCTTGCCTCTATAGAAAAGCTAGATAATTGGCCAGCAAAAGTAAAGTTGATGCAAACAAATTGGATTGGTGAATCCAAGGGCTTAGAATTTGCATTTAAAGCAGTGAATGCACCAGATAGATTTGACAAAATTGAAGTTTACACAACCAGACCGGATACTCTGATGGGAGCATCTTTTGTAGGCATATCAGCAGATCATCCGCTAGCCCGAGAGCTTGAAAAGGTAAATCCTGATATTGCTTCTTTCAACGCTCAGTGCAGGCAAATGTCCACATCCGAAGCCGAAATGGAAAAAGCAGAAAAAAAAGGCATCGACACCGGTATTTTGGTCACTCATCCCCTGAACCCAGACATTAAACTGCCAGTTTGGATAGCAAATTTTATCCTCATGGATTATGGAACTGGTGCAATTTTCGCTTGCCCAGCACATGATCAAAGAGATTTAGATTTTGCTCGTAAATATCAGTTGCCTGTAATTGATACTTTTTACTCTTTAAAAAACGAAGAAGCCGTAAAAAATATAGCATTTGTTCCACCCAAATCAGAGCGGGTCAAATGGGTAAACCATTTCACTGGCGTTGATGTGGCCACAGGAGAGGAAGTAATAGATCAGACCATTCGCTTCGCTGAAAAACAGGGTTGGGGATCAGGTGTTACCAAATACCGACTACGAGATTGGGGACTTAGCCGGCAAAGATACTGGGGGTGTCCAATTCCAGTAGTCCATTGCGATAGCTGTGGATTGGTTGCAGAAAAGAAAGAAAACTTGCCAATCAAACTCCCCGACGATGTTAAATTTGATAAACCGGGAAACCCACTTGATAGACATGAGAGTTGGCGCAAATGCAAATGTCCAGAATGTAATGGCCCGGCATTAAGAGAAACCGACACAATGGACACGTTTGTGGACTCAAGTTGGTATTTTACAAGGTTCACATCTTATAACGCGACGACGCCCACAAATAAGAAAGAAATAAATTATTGGATGAATGTAGATCAATATATCGGTGGTGTTGAGCATGCTATAC